>Ga0134127_10000035_pt1 | contig 196928 bp, 174 predicted proteins | sample KB31753_FD_96459 | JGI IMG/M metagenome (GOLD analysis project Ga0134127, IMG submission 96459) | Terrestrial soil microbial communities with excess Nitrogen fertilizer from Kellogg Biological Station, Michigan, USA - KB3-175-3 | ecosystem: Environmental > Terrestrial > Soil > Unclassified ...
AGCGGGAAATCGATCGGCACCTTGTTGCCGAACTTCTGCATCGCCTGCGCGATGAGCTGCTGCTGCATCGCGACGTTGCTGTCGAGACCGGCCGCGGCGATCGAGCGCTGGAAGTAATCGAGATCTGCCTTCGACGTGTCGGCCTTCACGTACTCGGCGCCCGTCGCGAGCGCGGCCTTGTACTGCTTCGCGCGCAGCTGGAGCAGCCATTTCGTCTTCAGCATGCCCACGTCGCCGGGGTTCTGCTGAATGAGCGTATCGATGATCGGAATCGCCTTGTCGGGCGCGCCGGAGTTCGCGAGCACTTCGATGATCGTCGTCACGGTGTTCGTGTTCGACGGATCGAGACGGTAGATCGAGAGGTACGTGTTGATCGCGTTCGCGGTGTCGTGCTTCGCCATGTACGCGTCGGCCAGGTTGGCCAGCGCGACCATCGCGGTGGAGTCGACGTTCCGGATGGCGGTCGCGACGGCGATGATCGAGTCAGGCGACGCCTTGGGCGTCTGGTTCGTGTACGCGAGCAGAATGCACTGCTGCGCGAGCACCGACTGCGGGTAGAGCGCCAGACCCTTTCGCGCATCGGCGATCGCGTCGGAATACTTCGCCGCGCGGAGATCGTTCGTGCACGTGCGATACGCCGGGAACGACTTCTGGGCGTCCGTCAGCTTTTGCTCCAGCTGCTTCACCGCATCGCCGACGTCCTTGGCGTTGATGCGCGGCAGCGGCTGCGCGACGGTCTGCTGGCCGCTCCGCATGAGCACGCGCGCATCGACCTGAATGCCTGCACCAACCTTATTTGCGGTGCCATCGATGACCTGATCGCCGCGGAGCGTCTTGGCGAGCTCCATGAGGTCCGACGCGCTCAGCGCCGAGTCCGCGCGATAGCCCGAGGCCTCGAGCGTGTTCTTGATGTTCTGCTGCGGAATGACATACAGCTCCTTCGCTGCATGCTCCGAAATCAGGCGGCGCCGAAACTCGTCGCCCATCTGCACGCCGAGCTGCCGGTCCGTGCTGTGGAACGTCGTGACGAGAATGTACGGGGTGTCCTGCACCGGCGGTCCGCCGCGCTGCTGCTGCCCCGCTTGGCCGAGCAACGGTGCACCGGCGAGCGGAAGCGCGACAAAGCCGGCGGCCAACGCCGCACGGCGAGTGAATGCCTTCACGGTTTCTACCTCCCAAACGTTGAACAAAATACCCCGTGGCTTCGACTTGGGTTCGCGAATTGTAGGGCGAGCCCTGCACTGTAATGCGCGCGGCTCGTCACGTTCGCTAGTAGCCCCTCCATGGGCGAAGAGGGACTCGAACCCCCGACCCCCTGCGTGTAAGGCAGGTGCTCTAACCAACTGAGCTATTCGCCCCACAGGTCGCCGGGATCGGTGTCCGACTCTACTTCAAAATCGCAAGCGGAACGAGCACGCAATATCCGACGGTCAACAAGATCGGAGCGATCGTTTCCCCGCCGCGCGCCAGGTCCGCAAACCCGGCCAGGAGGACCACGACCGCGATCCCCCACCACATCAAGCCTCGTGTACGAGGCGGCGTCTCGCTCTCGACCATAGGGGAAGTAGTGTAGACCTTCTCGGGAACAGTGTCAAGCAACGTGCTGACGCGCAGTTACGTCACGATGTATCCGAGATTAACGCCGGATTAAGACGTCTCCGCTTCGGACCTTTTGTCCCTGAAATCCGGCCCTTCGTCCCCAGCCAGGAGAATGTCCAGCACGCTCTGCCGTGCCGCACGCTCGGCGGCCTCGTCCGCGGCAAGGAGCGCCGCCATGCGCTCCTTCTCCCGCCGGCGCCGCGCGAAGTAGAGCGGCAGCACGATCACCAACATCACGAGTCCGCCCAGCGTCAGATCGCTCGCCAGCGCGAGCGCGCCATACCGCCGCCGCGTGCGCGCCTGCCAATCCTTCTCGAATCCGGCGAGCGTCATGCCGTACGACGCGCGAATGGCGCGATCGAGGTTCCGCTGGACTTTCCAGTTCTCGAACAACCGCGCCAGGCCGCGCGCGGTGTCGAGCGCCGCGAGATCGACCACCGCGCGATACGCCAGCGCATACGCGTTCTCCGCGGTCGTCGCACCGGCGCCGAAATCCGCATCGAGCTCCTCGAACGTCGGCACGCCTTTGAGCGCCAGCGCCACGTTCGCCGACAGTGCGTCCTCGCGACGCCACTCGTGCGCGGCGAAACTGGCGTACCCTTCGTCGAACCACCGCGGCGGCAAGTCGTCGAGATCCTCGTGCAGCGCGAGATGCGCCAGTTCGTGGCGGAGAATCTCGCGCGGATCGCCGGCCGCGTTGCCCGCGGCGCGGCCTTGCATCACGATGCGGCGCGATTCGGGAAACGTGATCGCGGCGCCCCATTCCGGCGCCGACGGCCCCGCCCATTCGCGAAACCGTTTGAGATCGGGCGCGACGGCGAGCAGCACGCGCTGCGTGGGCCGTGGGAGTCCGGGAAACGTGTCGGTGCGGACGGCGTAGTCGAGCAGCGACTGCACGAGCGTCGCGTCGCTCGGATAATAGACCGCGGTGAATCGCCCGCGATCGACGCGCTGCGGCGCGTCCTGCGCTGGGAGATGGGCGGTGGGCGTTGGGCGGTGGACGACGGGCGTGAACAGCCAAGAGGCGAGCAAAATTGTGCGACGGAGCAACCGCCCATCGCCCAACGCCCAGCGCCTACCGCCTACGGTTCCCCGCCTTCCTCCACCGTCTTCAGCACGTCCGCGCAGCGTTTTCCCCACGGATTGAACTTGTTGGCCGCGAAGCCCGCCTTCCAGGTGTCGATCGCCTCGTCGCGCTGCCCATTGAACCAATACGCGCGCCCCAGCTCGTAATACGCCTCGATCAGGTTCGGACCGAGCGCAAGCGTTTTCTGAAAAAACGTCTGCGCGTCCTCGAACATGTCACGCTCGAGATACACCAGCCCCAGATAGAAGTGCGCGTAGAGCGTGGCCTTCTTGTCGTTGTCCAGCCGAATGGCGCGCGACAGATGCTCGATCGCCTCGCCGAAGATCCGCTTCTTCAGGCAAATGTAGCCCACGTTGATGCGCGCCACCGCGTTCTGCGGCTCACGCACCAGCACCTTCTGAAAATTCAGCAGCGCGTCGTCGAACTTGTCCTGCAGCATCAACGCCCAGCCGAGCAGCGATTCGGCCTGCGGATCGTTCGGCGACAGCTGCAGCGCCTTCGCCAACACCTGCTCGGCGCCCTCATAGTCGCCCGCGGAGATCTTGCCCCAGCCCTTCTCGATGAACGTCGACGCGCCGATGTGATCGGCGTGCACCGACGGCTTTTCCCCCGAGAACTGCGGCACGAACGACGGTCGCGCCGTTCCGTTCTTGAGACCCTTCCACTTCTCGACGAGCGCGAGCACGTCGTCCTTGAGCGTCGTGAGCTCGGCGAGCTCCTGCTCGACGCGCTTGAACAATGTCGCAATGTCGTTCTTCAGCGCATCCAACTCGTTCGCCGCGCTCGGCGCGGTCAATCGCGCTTCGAGCGCGTTACGGCGTTCGCGAAGCTCGTCAGCCGAACGGTCAGGCACGCGCCGCGACCGCGGGTGCCGCGGGCACCGCGGGCAGCGACTGTTCGCCGGCTCCGGACGCGCGATCGAACGCGATGCGCGCCGCGCTCGTCAGCACGCGATCGACGTCCAGCACGACGATCAACTGATCGCGGACCTTCGCGATGCCGCGCACGAATTCCGCGGACAGGCCGCGAAACAGCGCCGGCGGCTGCGTCACGCTCGTCGCGGGAATCGACGCCACTTCGTGAACCGCGTCGACGATCGCACCAACCCAACCGTCGGCGGTGGTCAGCACCAACACACGCGTGTCCGGCGTGATCTCGAAATCGCCGAGACCGATGCGGCGGCGCATGTCGACGACCGGAATGACCTGGCCGCGATGCTCGATCACACCCTCGATCCACTCAGGGACGTCCGGCACCGCACTCGGCGACGTGTAGCGCAGGACGCGCTCAACGGAAAACACGTCGGCCGCAAACAGATCGAGGCCGAGCTGAAACGTCACGAGCTTCACCATGTCGGTCTTCATGATCTGTCCCCTCCGTCGGTCGCGACGGCCATTGCCAGGTCGAGCACCGCATCCACGTCCAGTACCGCGATCAGATCCGCGTTGCGTCGTACGACTCCGAGCAGCGTGCGATCCGATGCATCCGCCCCCGGGATCGCGCGCAGCTCGTCCTCGGCAACGGTGATCGCGTCGTGCACGTCGTCGACTGCCAACCCCACACGCCTCGCCTCGCGCTGAAACAGGAGGAGCGTGCCGCCCTGACCGCTGTCCAAAGTGTCGGCACGCGCGCGGAGCACCTGAGCCGCGCCGTAGACGGTGATCACCTCGTCGCGCAGCGTCGCGAGTCCCAGCTGGGTGGCCGATGCATCGGGCAGCGGCTGGATTGCCGGCGCTTCGATGACCTCGTCCACCGCACTGAGGGGCAGGCCGAAGTGCTCGGATCCCACGCGAAAGACGAGAAGGCGCGCGGTGCCGTCACGAAACATGACGCACCGCCTCGACCAGTTCGGCGATCTGCCCACCGATGTCGTTGAGCGGCGCCACGCGATCGGCCCCGGCCTGCTGCAGCGCCGCCTGCGGCATGCCGAAAATGGTGGCCGTTTCGCGGTCCTGCAGCAGCGCGCGGCCGCCGCCGTCGCGAATGACGCGCGTGCCTTCAGCGCCGTCGCGGCCCATGCCGGTGAGCACGACCGCAACCGTCGAGGGCCCGAATACCTGCGCCGCCGAGCGAAACAGCTTGTCCGCCGCCGGACGCACGCCCCAGATCGACGGTGTCGAATCGAGCTTGATCGCCGGTCCCGCGCCCTCGTCGACGACCGTCATGTGGAATCCACCCGGCGCCACGTACCCCCGCGAATGCACGATCGGCTCACCGTCTTCAGCTTCGCTGATCGGAAGAGGGCTCATGCCATCGAGCCGGTTCGCGAGACTTCGCGTGAATCCCGCCGGCATGTGCTGCACGATGAGCACCGCGGCGGGAAGGTTGCGCGGCAAACGCGGCACGATGGCGGCCAGCGCGCGCGGTCCGCCGGTCGATGCGGCGATGACCACGGCGCTCGTCGCGCGCGACGTCGTCACCGACCCGCTCGTCGTGTCCGGCGCCGCCGTGCGCTGAAGCATGCGCAAGCCGGACGGATTCGCCGCGACGGCGGCGCGAAGCGCGTCGAGCAGACGCTTCGAGATCGACGCCACGTCGAGGCTGATCGAGCCCGACGGCTTCAATACGAAGTCGACCGCCCCGAGCTCGAGCGACCGCAGGGTCGCTTCCTGGCCGCTGTGTGTCGTGCCCGCGCTCAGCATCACCACCGGCCGCGGCGTTTCGCTCATGATGTAGCCGAGCGCGGCCAGGCCGTCGAGCTCCGGCATGTCGACGTCGAGCGTCACGACGTCCGGATCGAGCGCGTGAATCTGCTTCAGAGCATCGAAGCCGTTGCGTGCGGTACCGGCGACGATGAATTCGCCGGAGTCGTCGATGATCTCCGACACCATGCGGCGCATGAATGCGCTGTCGTCGACGATGAGCACGCGCGGCTTGCCCGCTCGGCTAGAGGACACGCGATCCTTTCCTCAAGGACCGAACTTCGACACGACCGTCACACACATGAAAAAAGACACTCCGGCCATAGTCGCTCCCCGTATCCTCGGCGATAATGGGTACATTGGCGTCCGACAACGCGTCGCGCACGGCGACGATGTTCCGCTCGCCGATATTGATCCCGCCGGGCGGCAAGAGATTCCCGAACATGCTCGCGCCGCCGACGATCTTGGCGCGCACGCGTTGGAGACTTGCGCCGAGCCGCCGCATTTCATCGAGCAGCAACGGAATGGCGGTGCGGGGGAACTTGGCCGGGTTCGAGCGATCGCGCGACATCGTCTCGCTCGGCAACAGCACGTGCGCCATGCCGCCGACGTGGGTCGAGGCATCGTACAGCATGATCGCCACGCATGAGCCCAGGCCGATCGTCGAGATCGTCCCGTCCGCCGTGACGGCGTAGTCGGCGACCTTGACCCGGATTTCGCCGTTGCCATTCATATGAGTTTCCTCATAGCCGGCGGAAGATGCGCTCGCGCGCGTCGACGGGGGCGAACTTCGTGCGGGCCGCGCCCAGCAGCGTCTCGACCTTTCCGAGCACGAGAAATCCATCCGGCCTGAGCGCCGCGTGAAACTTGTCGAACAGGCGCTCCTGCGTGTCGCGATCGAAGTAGATGAGCACGTTGCGGCACACGACCATGTCGAACTGCCCCGACGGCGCGGGGTCGCTCAACAAATCGCGCCGCTCGAACTGCACCAGCGGGCGAATGGCCGGCGAGACGGTATGCGGCGCCTCGGGCGAGAAGTAGCGCGAGCGCAAGTCGTCCGGCGTGTCGGCGAAATCGCCCTCCTCGAACTGTCCTCGCGCCGCCGCCGCCAGGACCTGCCGGTCGATGTCGGTGCCCACGACCTGCACGCGCGACAATTGCGCGAGCATGCCGTGCGTCGCCGCGTAGCGATGGAACAGAATCGCGAGTGAATACGGTTCATCGCCCGACGAACAACCGGCGCTCCAGACCCGAATGTGCGACGTCTCGCGATGCCACAGCGCCGGCACGACGTTCGCCGCCAACGACGCGTAGACCTCCCAGTTACGGAAGAGCTTCGTGACGTTGATCGTCAACGCGTCGAGCAGGCGATCGTACTCACCCGCGTCGTCGTCGAGAATACGCGCGTAGTCGGTATACGTATGGACACCCCGCGCGCGCATCCGAACCGCGATGCGGCGCCGCAGACATTTTTCCTTGTAGCTCGCGCAGCCGAAACCGCGCTCCGACGAAATCTTCCGGGTCAACTCCGTGAAGTCACCCGGGGACTGCTGTTCCACCATCAAAACACCTGTCGAACGGATTCCAGGTTCGTGCGCACGATGGCGTTGTCGGGATCGAGCTCGAGAGCCCGCTCCCAACACCGCAGCGCTTCATCACGTTCCTGTCGGCGTAGCCGGATGTTACCAAGCTTCAAATAGACGTCGGCGCCCAGCGCGGGATTGGCCTTCGTCGCGCGCGAATACGCCTCGAGCGCGTCGTCGTACCGTCCCGCGCGATAATACAGGTCGCCGAGATTCTTGTGCGATTGCCCCACCCCGGGGTCTTCCTGAATCCCGTGCTCCGCCGTGGCGCGTGCGGTTTCGTAATCGCCCGCACGCTCCAGGACCGCGGCCAGGTTGTTCAGAAGCACCGCCGCGTGCGGATACGCCTGGCCCCCCTCATTCAGTATCGACGCGGCGCGTGAAACGTCGCCGAGCAGTGCGGCGGTCAGCGACATATAGTGAAACCAGGCCCCGGTGGGCGGCCGCTTCCCGAATAAAGGCCGGGCCGCCGATAATGCCGAGTCCGCTGCGGCCAGGTCGCCGTCCAGCAGACTGACCACGCCCAGGGACGTCTGCACGCGCGCGTCGGTCGACCCGCCGCGACGGACCGCTTCGTCCAGCGCCACCCGCGCCTCCGCGAAGCGATTCTGCTGCTCGTACGCGTATGCGAGATTGTGAAACACGGCCATCTTGGCGCCGGGTTGCGCCGCCGCTTCGGCGAACGCGGCGATCGCGTCCTCCCATTTCTGCTGGCGCGCGTGAACGAGCCCGATGAAGAAGCGCGCCGTTCCGTCGCCCGTGCGCAGCTCCAGCACCCGGCGAAACTCGCGGATGGACTCGTCGAGCATGCCAGTTTTATAAAAGGCGATGCCGAGATTGCGGTGCTCGTCGGCGCGCCCTTCGTTCAGCACCACGGGCACCGCGGTCGTCTTGCCGATGCGGTGAATGAATCCGGCGTTCACGAGGCCGTACAGCACCTTGCCGACCTCGAACTCGACCAGGCCCGACGCGTCGATGATCGCCTGCACGTCGCGCGTGCCGTCCACGAGCTCGAGCACCGCCCGCTGGTCTTCGGTGAGTTCGATCTCGCTCGTCAGCACCTTCGTCCGGTCCGTCTCGAAGACCAGATCGAACGACGGAATCTTCTTCTCGACGAGACTCCATTCGTCCACGCGCCGCGCGCCCTCGAGCAGCAGCGACTCGGGATTGATCGAGACGACGTGATCGTGCGGATCGGGCAGCACGTCCGCCTCGAAATTGAACGTGCCTTGATTCCACGTGAACAGGAAGTACACCGCTTCCTGGATCTGCACTTCGATCGCATCGTGCAGATCCTGTAGGGTGATCACGCCCTGCTCCACCAGCAGCTCGCCCAGCCGCTTGTCGCGCCGCTTGTCCTGCAGCGCGACCGCGGCATCGATCTGCGCCTGCGTCACCGAGCCGATCTTGATCAGCATGTCGCCCAGGCGGTCGCGCCGATTCACGATCGACGCGTAGCAGATGCGGCCCTTGTCGAAGTAGATGTAGCCGAAGCTGTTTCGATGCGTGACGCTCAGGCAGCCCGTCTTCTTGCCCATCGACAGGAGCTGCAAGACGTCAGGCAGGCTGGCCTCTTTCAGACTTCCGCGAATGGCCATTAGCGGAATTCCTCGATGAGACGGGCCGACGCATCGGGCCACTGCCACACGATCTTTTCGCGGTCGAGGAAGAACGTATCCGCCGCGCTCTTGAGCGCCGCCGTGCGCGAGGCTTCGCTGTCATCCGGCTCGAGCTGCGCGCGAATGAAGCCGATCGTCACGGGCACCGCCGCCACTTCGGCCGACGCGAGAATGCGATTCGCCGTTCCAATGATCTCGCGCACGCTCGCCACCGGCCGTTCGGCGAGATACGACAGGATCTCCGGCGTCGGATCGACGCCCAGGTCGCGCATGAAGCGAGCATACAGCCGCTCGCGGAGCGCGCGATCGGGCGACTGCATCTGGACGACGAGGCCGCCCTCGAAGCGCGAACGCAGCCGCTCCTCGAGACCCGACAGCTCACGCGGCGGTCGATCGCTCGCGATCACCAGTTGCTTCCCGTCCGCGTACAACGCATTGAACACGTGGAAGAGCTCTTCCTGCGTCCGCTCCTTGCCGGCGACGAATTGCACGTCGTCGAGCAGCAGCGCCGAGGCCGCGCGATAGCGCGTGCGCCAGCGATCCACCGTGCCTTCCTGGAGCGCGGCGATCAACTCGTCCACGAACAATTGCGCCGGCACGCATGCGATGGCGCCGCCCGTCGCTTGCACGAGGCCGTTCCCGATCGCGTTCAACAAGTGCGTCTTGCCCACGCCGCTCGGCCCATGCACGAAGAGCGGATTGTAGCGGCTGCCCGGCACACCGACGATCGCATCGGCCGCCTTCACCGCGAGCTGATTGCTCAGCCCGACTTCGAAGCCGCCGCGTGTGAATGCGGCCGATGGCCCCGGAGGCGGCGCCGACGTGCGCTGCGCGCGCTCGAGCAGTTGCTCGGCTTCGCTCAGTCGATCGGGATCGCGAAGGACGTCGTGCGACGCGAGCGTGGCGTCGATGCGCACGATCTGCTTCTCGAGCTCGCGCAGCTTCGACACTGTCGCCTCGAACTCGCGCAGCAACGTCTCGACGCTCGGCGGAGGCGCCGGGTCGCTCAGCGCGCGCTCGAGAGGCCCCGTCTTGAACCCTTCGCCGCGCCAGTAGTCGATGCCCTCGCTCAAGCGCGCCTTCCACTGCTCGACGTGCTGCGACACCACCGACGCGATGTCCGTGAGGAAAGTCGCGAATTCGCCGCTCAGTCGCGGCGGCGCGCTTCGCGCGCGCTGATCCGCGAGGTCCCCGAGAATGCTCAGCACCTGTTCGGGCGCGATCTGCTCTCCGCCGAGCGTCTGGAACGCGATCAATCGGTTGAGCGCGCACTGTAGCTCGCGCACGTTCTTGAACTCGATGCGCCCGACCTCTTCGGTCACGCCGGCCTTGAAGCGCACGCCGCGCTCCTCGCACTTCGCCTTGAGAATCGCCATTCGAGTTTCATAATCAGGCGTTCCCATGTCCACGATTAATCCGCCCGACAGCCGCGTGAGCAAACGCTCATCGACGTCGGCGATGTCCGTGGGCGGGCGGTCGCTCGTCATCACGATCTGACGGCCGTCCGCCTGGAGCGCGTTGAAGATGCGCAGCAGCTCGTTCTGCGTCTCCTTGTGGCCGGTCAGGAACTGCATATCGTCGATCAGCAGCAGCCCGACCTTGAGATACTTCTCCTTGAAACGCTCGGTGTCGCCCGCCGCGACCGCCGCGTGCAGCTCCTCGACGAAATCGTCGAGCGTCACCAGCTCGACGACCGCACCACGCTTCGCGACGACGTGGTTGCCGATCGCGCTCATCAAATGCGTCTTGCCAAGCCCCGACGAGCTGTACATGAACAGCGGGTTGTACACGGCGCCCGGCGCATCCGCCACGGCGCGCGCCGCCGCGACAGCCAGGCGATTCGCCGAGCCGACGACGAAATTGTCGAAGCGAAGTTTGGAGTCGATCTGCATGGGCGCCTATCTCGTCGCGCCGTTGCCGGCGAGCCGCTTGAGCACCAGCTCCGAGATCGACTTCAGCGTCTCGAACACACCCGGGCCGTGCAGCGCATCGGCCGAGAACTCGGGCACCCCCCGAAAGTTCAGCGCATCCGACAATTCGTTCGTGCTCAGGATCAGCTCCGGCGGTAAATCCTGCTTGTTGTACTGAATCACCAGCGGAACACTGCGGGCTTCCACGCCCTGATCGGCGAGGTTCGCATGGAGATCCTGGAAGCTCTCCACGTTCTCGTCGAGCTGGCGCGACTGGCTGTCGGCCACGAACACCACGCCGTCGGCGCCTTGCAGCACCAACTTTCGCGTCGTTTGATAATAGACCTGTCCAGGCACCGTGTAGAGCTGAAACTTCGTCGTGAACCCGGAGATCATCCCCAAGTCGAGAGGCAGAAAATCAAAGAAGAGCGTGCGATCCGTCTGCGTCGCCAGCGACACCATCTTGCCTTTGCGGTCGTCCGGCACCTGGCCGTAGATGTAATGCAGATTCGTCGTCTTCCCGGACCGCCCCGGCCCGTAGTAGACGATCTTGCACGTGATCTCGCGCGTCGCGTAGTTGACGAGACTCATGACAGCGGCACCCCGCCGGGCCGCTTCGTGACGCTCGGCTCTTCGCGCCCGAACAGCGCCGCGAGATTGCGATTCAAATCCGCTTCGAAATCGACCGCGAGCGCGGGCGCGGCCACCGGCTCGCTCGCCGGCGCCGCCGCGGACAACTCGCGCTGCAAGTCGTCGAAGTAAATCCGCACGAGCCCAAGCGAGCTCGCCGAGTCGAACACCGTCAGACAAACGTACGCGCCGCGTGTCGTTTCGATCGCCGCCATGTAGAGTTGCTTGTCCGGGCCGGCATAGTGAAGACCGCGAAATGGTTTGCCGTCGACGCGACGTCCGAGCTCGCCCGCCGTCGCGTGCGACGCGGCCGCGAGCGCGCACGCCGTCATCACGTCGACCTCGCGCGTGAATCCCGCCTGGGCCATGACCTGGCCGGAGGGATGCAGCAACAAGGCGAGACGCGCGCGCGCATCGTCCACGAACCGCCGGAGCGGTGCTTCGACCCACGCTTCGACCGCGGCGATGTTCATTCGAGCGTCTCCAGCGCCTTCAGCAATTCCATGCGGATGAGACCGACGTTCGCTGCCGCATCCGCAACGACCACGATCACGAGGTCACTACGGCCACCGACGGCGCAGATCCGTCCGCGCTCGGCATCGAGCTGCAGGAACGCAACCGCGCCCAGTCGTGCGGCGCGCGCCGACAACCGGGCTTTCCGGTACATGGAGGCCGCCAGGGCGGCGACCCGCTCGCCGTCCTGGCCGAATCGCAGGTTCGAATCGACGACGAGTCCGTCACTCTCGGAGACGATCAAGCTCGCCCGTACGCCACGCTGCCGCGTCAGAGAATCGAGCATTTCGCTAAAGGGCGTGCTCACTGGCGGTCTCCCCCGTTCCGCTCGACGCCGAGCCACACGGCGGCCCGGTCGGCGCAACGTTCGAGGAGCCGGCGAAGCAAGCCCAGCGGGGTCGCGCGACTGGCGGCCACGACCATCAAGCTGTTGTCGCGTCCGGGCGCCATGGCGACGACGGCTGCCTGGGTCTCGAACGTGATCGCCTTCCAGTCGCCGATGTCGAGGTGCCGCGCCGACCGCAGCACTTCGTCCGAGATGCCACTCAGCTGCGCACCGACGTCCTGCGCGACGTTGGTCCCTTCGGCGTCGAGATACACACCCGCCATCACGTAGCCGCTCGCATCGAGGAGCAGCGCCGTCTGTCCCGCGTCGACCAGCAGATCGGCGAAGAGATATTGGGGATCTTCGGCCTGCGCTTCCGACGGCAGCGTCGGAGCGAGCATGCCACCCGACGAGCGACGCACCGTCGCGAGCGCGTTCGACACATCGCTGCCCGCGCCGCCCGCCGCCGCTTTGCTGAGAAATCGCTCGGCATCCTCGAAGCGGCCCTGCTGGAAACAGACATAGCCCAGGCCCTTCATCGCGCCGAGATGCGCCGGCTTGATGCGCAGCACCGTTTCCCACTCTTCCATGGCGCGCGCGAAGTCGCGGCGATCGACCGCGATCCGCGCCACGAGATCGTGCGCATCGGCGTTCATCTGATGCCGATCGAGACCGCGCAGCGCGATCTTGAGCGCCACCTCGAGCTGTCCCTGCCGGCGCAACGCTTCGCCGAGTTGCAGGAACACCAGACTCGAAGGATCGCGCGCGAGCTCATCGCTCCACCGCCGGACGTCGTCAGCCATTGGGCCGCACCTCCAGCACGCGTTGGAGCTTGGCGATCGCATCGAGCGCATCGCGCGCATCGGCCGCCACCGGACCACTCGGCGACATCTTGAGCAGTTGCTCGACCGCGCTGCGCGCCGTGGTGAGATCCGCCGCGACGAAGCGAATGGTCGTCATCGGCAGACTCGGATCGTTGGCGGCGTACACCGGCGAATCCGGTGTCGCGCGCGTGGACTTGGCCGCTCCCGCAACGACGACACCCGTCGTCGCCAATCCGTACGCGATCTTCGCGATCTCGAATTCGTCGCGGCCGAGCGATGCCGCGATCGCTCGCAGATTCCGCTCGCCGTCGATCATCGTGAGCACCTGCCACTCGTGCGGCAAGAGATCGAGCATCGTGCCTTCGCGATCGTTCTCGACCGGCGCGAGCTCGGGCACCACGTCGAGATTCGGAATGACGTCGTCGATGCGCGACCATTCGTCGATGCGCCGCGCGCCCTCCATGAGCAGCGACTCCGTCGAGACGCTGATGCGCGTTTCCACCGCGATCTCGTCGCGTGGACGCTCGTCGAAACGGAAGAACCCTTCGCGCCACGACATGAGCTCGAACACCACGCTCTCGATCTGCAACCGAAGCTGCCGCTCGAGCTCGCGCTGCGTGATCGCGCCGATCTCGACGAGCAGATCGACGACATCCCGATTCGCGCGGCCGTTCTGCTGACACGACCGCGCGCGCGCGACGTCGGCTTCGCTGACGCGCCCCGCCTGCATCAGCGCCTCTTCGGTCGTCACCGGCTTGCTGCGAATGGTCGCCTGCACGACGCGGCCGTTGTCGAACGCCACGACGCCTTCGTCTTCGCGAAGATCCGAGGTGACGCGCAGCGTCCCCGTCTTCCGGCTCAAATCCAGAAGCTGGAAGACGTCGTGAATGCCGAGCTCGCGGAGCGGTCCTTCGATCGCCATGGCTATGCGGCTCCGCGCGCGCCGAAGACGCGTTGCAGGTCGTTCGCCGTGCGAATCTCGCGGCGCGCGCGACGGGCGTAGTCGCTCGTCGGCGCCAGCGCGAGCACTTTCTCCCACCGCTGCACCGCATCGCGATACCGGCGCTGCTCGGCGAGAATCGTCCCTTCGTGAAACAGCGCGCCAACGTGCGTCGGATCGAACCGCAGCACGCGCGCGAATGCGTGGATCGCATCGCGCTTCCGACCGAGGGTCAAGAGCGTCTCGCCGAGTCCGATCAACGCGTCGAAATGATAGGGATCGCGCTGCAGGAGATCGATCAACAGCGACAGCGCATCCGACGTCCGGCCAATGCGCCGCCGCAGGCCCGCCAGCTCGAGCGTGGCTTCAGCGTACGTCGGCACGGCATCGAGCGCCGCGACGAGCTCCTGCTCAGCTTCGCGCGTATTCCCCTTCGCCTCGAGGAGCTTGGCAAGATGGAAGCGCACGACGGCGAAATCCTGATCGAGCTCGAGCGCGTGACGGTACGCCGCGATCGCGCCTTCGTTGTCGCCGAGCGAACGCGCGATGTCGCCCACCTTTTGCTGCACGTCGGCCCGCATCGGCGCCACGCGCCGCGCGGCATCGAGCAGCGCCAGCGCCGCGGCGGGATCACCCGCTTCCGCACACGCCGTCGCCGCAAGCATGAGCACGTCGGGATCGTCACCGTGTTCGTCGAGCAGACGTTCCGCGATCGGGCGCGCCTCGAGCGCGCGTCCGAGTCGCACGAGCGACCAGGCTTCGCCCACACGCGCCGAACGGCGTGTGGAATCCAACCGCAGCGCTTCGCGATAGCGCTCGAGCGCTTCGCCGAACAATCCTTGTTTCGCGAACACGTCGCCGAGCAACGCCATGCCATCGGCGCGCGCGTGACCACGGCCGATCGCGCGATTGATCTCAGCGGACGCGCGGTCGTACAAGCCCTTCGACAGGTAATCGGCCGCCATCGCGAACGGCGACGCTTCCGTGCTGCGTGCAGGCGTCGGCGTGGCGGGCGTCGGCGCCGGCGTCAACTCCGTGAAGAGCGTGTCGAGGGACTGCGGATCGAAGTTGAAATCGGCGACGGCCGTATCGGTCGGACGCTCGCCGCCCAAATCCGGCTGGATCGAGAGATCGGGATCCTCGTACTCGACGTCCATCGCCAGCTCGAACTTCTGCGCGACGTAGTACGGATCGAGCTCCAAGGCGCGCTTCGTCTCACGCAACGCGCCCTCGAAGTCGCCGAGATTCGAGAGCGTGAAGCTCATGTTGTAATGCGCTTCGGCAAAGTCCGGACGCGCCTGAATCGAGCGGGCGAATGCATTGCGCGCATCCTCGAACTTGCGCAGCTCCGTCAGCACGAGGCCGATGCCGTTCCACGCGACGGGATGCTCCGCCTCGGTCGTGAGCACCTGGCGATACGCGTCGAGCGCGAGCGGAAAGCGCTTTCCGCGGCACAGGAGCAGCGCCAGGTTGAGGCGCGCCTTCACGAACGTCGGCTGCCCATCGAGCGCCTGCCGAAATGCCGCGATCGCGCCATCGACGTCGCCGCTGTGATACAGCGCGACCCCAAAATTGTTTTGCGCGATCGCATACCCCGGCTCGACATGCAGCGCACGCGCATAACTCTCGGCGGCTTCCGCGTAGCGGCCTTGTTGATGCAGCGCGACGCCGTGCTCGCTCCACAGCTTGGGGCTCTGCGACTGCCGGTGCAGAAGCTCCTCGTACACGGCGAGCGCCTCGTTCGGCTGTCGCATGAGCAAATGCACTTCGGCCATCGCCTGCAGCACGAGGTCCCGCTCTTCGCCGCGCTCCAACGCTTTCGCGTATTCGCGCAGCGCCTCGGCGTAGTAGCCCTTGCTGCGGAACGCGAGGCCGAGATTGTACTGCGCGAGCTGGCTTTCACCGCTGACCTGCAGCTCGCGCTTTGCGTCGGGCAGCTGCGCGGCATCCCGCGCGATCCCGCCTTGCCGCTGTTGATCGATCGCGAGATTGGCGTGCGCGCGGGACAGCGCCGGGTTGAGCTTGATCGCGCGCCGCGTGACGGCCTGCGCGTCGGTGTGCCGGCCGATGTCGCCGAGCACGAAGCCCATCAGATACAAGGCGTCGTGATTCTCGGGATTGAGCTCGATCGCGCGCTCGAGCGCGCGCAGCGCGTCGTCGTTCAGGCCGCGATGATACAGCACTTCGCCGAGCGTGAAATGCAGCAGCGAGCTGTCGGGATCGAGCGAGAGCGCGCGCTCGACGTACGACTGCGCGCGCTCGATGTCGCCCGACAGTTTCTCCGCCAGCGCGAGCTGCAGGAGCGCGCCGACGTCGGTCGGATTGAACTGGAGCAGCGACCGAAACTCTTCGGCCGCCTCGTCCTGCTGGCCGAGCAGCGAGAACGTGCGGCCGAGCTCCCAGCGCGCGTCGCGGTCGTCGGGCTTGAGGCGCAGGCGGTCTTTCAGTTCTGGTATTCTAGTATCGTAATAACCGGTGTTGAAGTACGCGACTTCGAGGTTGCGCTGCGCGACCTCCATCTTCTGATCGAGCTCCAGCGCCTTCATGAACGCCGCGACGGCCTCGGCGTACAGGCCCTTGTTGTAATAGAGCACGCCGAGGTTGTTGTGCGCCCCCGCGTCCGACGGATCGATCCGCCGGGCGAACGACCGAAGAACTTCGCGATCGCGTTCGGAGGTCAGCACCATGATCAAGCGACGCGGACAGCCTTGAGAATGGCCTGCAGCGAGGCGGGATCGGGAAGCAACAGGAAGAATCCGCGCAGCTTCTCGTCGGTGTCGTTCATGTAGAACTCGCTCTCGACGCAGAACACGTAGTCCCGGTCGGAACCGAACTGCAAGTAGGTCGTCGTCAGCACCGCGTTCGACATGTCCACCGCCAGCGCCGGCGGCGACGGCAGGAGCATCATCCCCATGAAATCGCTGAGCGCGTTCATGTACGCGGAGCTCAGGATGTTGCCGGCTTCCTTGATCGCCGACTGATCCATCTCCGAAAACTCGTCGCTGTCCGGATCGACGACCGGGCGGCGCATCAACATGCCCGCCAGCCGCCGCGCCGTGCGCCGCGGAAAGACGAGCAGCGTGCGGCCCGTGAGATCCCCGAGCATGTGCATCAACACCGCCGCCACGGGCTCGTCGGGCGCCGCGACTTCCGGCCCGACATCCTCGAGCGGCGACACGTTGATCGTCGGCACGCTGATCATGATCGTTTCACCGACCATTTGCGACAACGCCGTCGCCGCATGACCAGCGCCGATGTTCGCGACCTCGCGCAGCGCGTCGAGCTGAATGGCCTTCAGACTCCGCAGATCGTCCATGAGTTCCTCAAAGAGGAGTAACCACACCACGCACACGCATCACAGCAGACTGCTCACATCGACGATCAACGACGGCGTGCCGTCGCCGAGCAGCGTGGCACCGCCGAAGAACGTCGGCCCATCGTGCACGGCATCGTACTGCTTCACCACGATCTCTTCCTGGCCCGTCAGCTCGTCGATCACGAGCCCCGCCCGACGATCGCCGACGTCGATCACCACGACCTGTTCGAGATCGATGTCGCTGCGCGGCTCATACGCCGGCAAATCGACGAGCGAACGCAAACGAAGCAGCGGCAGCACTTCGTCGCGCGCCAGCAGCACCTCACGCCCCTTCACCGTTCGCACCACATCGGCTGTGAGCTCGATCGTCTCGTTCACGTGCACGAGTGGAATGGCGTACGTCTCGTCGGCGACGCGCGCCAGCAACGCGCGCACGATCGCGAGCGTGAGCGGCAGACGCAGGAGCATCGTCGTGCCTTGTCCCTGCACCGACCGAATGTCCATGGCACCGCCGAGCGACCGAACGCGCGTGTACACCGCATCCACGCCGACGCCGCGACCGGAGAGATCCGTGACCTTCTCCGCCGTCGAAAACCCCGGCCGCGCGATGAGTCGCAGCAGCTCGTCGGGGCTCAGATCCGTCTTGTGCTCGTCGACCAGCCCATCGCGCTTCGCGCGCGCCAGGACCTTGTCGCGGTCGATGCCTTTGCCGTCGTCGCTCACCTTGATCACGACCGCCGAGCGATCGCGGACGGCGCTGAGCGTCAGTCGGCCCACAGGCGATTTGCCGGCCGCTTCACGCACGGCCGGCATCTCGAGCCCGTGATCGATCGAGTTGCGCAGCAGATGCACGATCGAATCGCCGATCTCGTCGAGCATCGAGCGATCGAGCTCGATATCCTTGCCCTCGACGATGAACTCGACCTGCTTGCCGACCGCACGCGCCGCGTCGCGCACGACGCGCGGAAAGCGATCGAAGACGTGCGACACCGGCACCATGCGGCTGGCTGTGATTTCGTCGCGCAGCTCGGTGATGAGCCGCGACGATTGCGACACGGTCTCCTCGAGCGCGGCATCGCCGATCTCCGCGGCGAGCTGCGTCAAGCGTCCGCGCGCGATCACCAGCTCGCCGATGAGATTCATCAAGTTGTCGAGCCGCCGCACGTCGATGCGCACCGACCGCGCCGGCGCCGCTGCAGGCGCACCTGGAACTGCACCTGGACCTGCCCCGCCCTGCGGCACGGCGGCGACACTCGTCGGCGTCGGCGAGCGGGGCGCGGCGGCGATGGGCGCGGATGCCTGCGCCGCCGCATGCTCCTCGTCCTCTCCGACCTGCACGTCCGTAACATCGCCGGCGCTGCGCGCGACACGATCGATGTCGGCGGCGCCCGACGGCGTCAACAGACGCAGCGCGAAATCCGCATCGAAGCCGTCGATTTGAATTTCCTCGAGCGGCGGCTCGGTGCCCGTCACTTCGCCGATGCGCCCGAGCGCCTGCACGATGATGAACGCGCGCACGCCCTTGAGCGGCGTGTCGGGCGCAAGACGCACGCGCACCAGCGTGCCGTCGCCCGGCGGCGCGTCGACCGTCCACCCTTCATCGCCCGCCTCGTGCTCGACCATGCCGCGCAGTCGCTCGACGAGCTCTGTCGTGACGACCGCGCCTTCGCGTCCGGCGACCGCGGCTTCGACCGCTTGCTCGAGGACGTCGGCCGCGCGAAACAACACGTCGGTCACGTCGCCGTCGATCGCGAGCTCGTTGCGCCGCACACGATCGAGCACGGTCTCGAGCTCGTGCGCGAGCTCGGCGACGATGGCGTAGCCCATCGTCGCGCCCATGCCCTTGATCGTGTGGACGGAGCGGAAGATCGCGCCCACCGCCGCCGTCGCCGACGCACCCCCGCCGCCCTGCTCGAGCTCGAGCAGCGCCTGATTCACCGCGGTGATGTGCTCGCGGCTCTCGGTGAGGAATAGCTCCGCGTACTGCTCGTTATCCACGAGACGTCACACCCTCGGCCGGCATGCGAATGCGTTGCACCGCGCTCAGCCGAGTACGCGCTGAACCGCTTCGAGGACGCGGCTGGGTTGAAACGGCTTGACGACGAAGTCCTTCGCGCCGGCTTGAATGGCTTCGACGACGAGCGCCTGCTGACCCATCGCGCTGCACATCAGAATGCGCGCTTGCGGATCGAGCTTGCAGATCTCGCGCACCGCGTCGATCCCGCCCATGTCGGGCATGACGATGTCCATCGTCACGAGGTCGGGACGCAGCTGCTGATACTTCTCGACCGCCTGCACGCCGGTCTCGGCCTCGCCCACGATCTCGAATCCCGCCTGCTGCAGAATGTCGCCGACCATGGTGCGCATGAAGATCGCGTCGTCACAAATCAGAACGGTGTGGCTCAAGTACGCCTCCCTGGAGTGCCTGTCTTCCCGCCGACGATCCTACGACAGCAGGACTTGCTTGAATAAGAATTCGAGATCCAGCAGCACGACTGCCTGTCGCTCGCCATCCGATAAATCGGCCGCCATGCCGTCCTTGCCCTCGGCGCCTTCGACGGCTTCGACGCCTTCGTCGGATTCCGCACCCGCGTCACCGACGGTCGCCACGCCGCGCACAATGCCCTCCTCACGCGGCTCGACGTCCAGCGCGCGCACATCCGCGACTTCCTCCACGATCAAACCGACCAGTCGCTCGCGATGCCGCACCAGCAGAATCGATCCGTCGGTGATGGGCGCGCGCGATGGATCGAGCCGCATCCCGAGATCCAGCACCGTGACGATGGTGCCGCGCATGTTGATCAGCCCGCGCACGAACGGCGGCGCGCCGGGAAGGCGCGTGATGCGTCGCAGCGGAATGATCTCCTGCGCGGCACTGATGTCACACCCGTACAAATTCGCCCCCACGCGAAAGAGCAGCGCGGAAGCAGCAATGAGATCAGGTGTCGACGTTGTAGAATCCAAAGAACTCGAGCGGGTTGGCGTGCTGCTGGTCGGTAATCGAAACGTCGGGGCCGGCGGCGGCCGCGAGGGCGCGGTGCAGATCTTCGGGCAGCGGCGCGCGCAGGTCGATCGTCTCCCCCGTTTCAGGATGACGGAAGACCAGCCACGCAGCATGTAAGAAGTGTCGGCGCGAGGGGAGATTTACCAACCTTCGCCCTCCACCTCCGCCGTACGTGTCGTCGCCGACGACCGGGTGCCCGATCGAAGCGAGATGTACTCGGATCTGGTGGGTCCGTCCCGTAAAGAGATGTGCCCGAAGCAGATCCGCGGAGTCGAAGCGCGCGAGACGAGTCAAATCGGTCCTCGCAGACCGTCCGGTACTGACGATTGCCATGCGCTTTCGGTCTCGCGGATCCCGAGCGACCGGCTTCTCGATCGTGACACGGTCGTCGGTCAGATGCCCCCAGCAGAGAGCGGCGTACCGCCGCACGATTTTCCGAGCTTGCAGCGCGGCGCCGAGGACACGATGCGCCCGGTCGGTTTTGGCGACCAAAAGGAGGCCCGACGTCTCCTTGTCCAGGCGATGGACGATTCCCTCGCGTCCTTCCTCGGAAGCCTCGGAGCCCTCGGAACCCTTGGAAAGCGGGCCGCCGCGCCCTTTGAGCGCGTTGACGAGCGTCCCGGACCAGTTGCCGGGCGCCGGATGCACGACCATCCCGGCGGCCTTGTTGACGACCAGGACGGAGTCATCCTCGTAGACGACGTCGATGGGGATGTCCTCGCCTTCGACCTTGATACCCCTGGGTTCCGGGATATTGACGGTTACTTTTTCTCCTGGTCGAGCCCGGTACGCCGATTTCTCCCGCCGGCCGTCAACCAGCACATGCCCTTCGGCAATGAGCGTCGCCGCCTGGTTCCGGGAGAGATCGAGCGCGCCGGCGACCAGCAGGTCGAGGCGAGGCGCATCATCAGGCGTGTCGAGGGTATGGGTCGGCATGGGGCGGGAAAGATACTCGCACCCATGTCATCCTGACCCGATCTTCTTCTCGACGCGCGGGTGAAGCTACTCTTTCGCCGGAACCGTCTCGCCGGGGTCGAAATCCCGCGCCGCCGCTTCCGCGGCCTGCATCGCCAGCTCGCGCCGATCCTCGCGCCACAGCACGAAGGCTAGCAGCAACGCGCCGATCGTCACCGCCGAATCCGCGACGTTGAACGTCCAGAAACGCCAGGTGCCGACGCCGATATCGATGAAGTCGACCACACCCTCGGCGTTACGGAAGCGGTCGAGCAGATTACCCGCCGCACCGCCCCACGCCAGCCCGAGCGCGAGCACGCGCACCATGTCGCCGGGCAGCGTCGTGCGATAGAGCCGCCACAGTATCACCAGCGCGATCACCGCGAACGCGCCGAAGATGTAACGCGAGTGTGGGCCCAACCACATGCTGAACGCCGCGCCCGGATTGAACGCCAGCGTGAAGCGCACGACGCTGCCGATGATGTCGTGCGGAATGTGCTGCGGCATGAGATGGCGCACCGCGAGCATCTTTGAAACGATGTCGAGGACGAGAACGAGGACGGCCGCGGACCAGAACACGCGGCCGTTCGTGCTGCGACCGGGCTGACGAATGGCGGGACTGGTCATGAGGCCTTGGCTTACGTGAGCTCCCGCGGCTCGCCCGTCACGGTCGCGGGCGCCGGAACGCGAACCATGTCCGTGTCGGCGTCCTCGCCCCACAACACCCACGCCAGCAGGAACGCGCCGAGACTCACCGCCATGTCGGCGATGTTGAACGTCGGCCAGCGCGAATCGCCAAAGCCAATGTCGATGAAATCGACGACGCCGAACGGCGAGCGAATGCGATCGAGCAGATTGCCGACGGCGCCGCCGCACACGAGCGCGAGCGACAGCGTGCGCACGACATCTCCCGGGCGCGTCGACGCGTAGAGCCGGCCGAGGATCACGAGCGCGACGATCGTCAGCAGCATGAAGATCCACCGCGAGTACTGCCCCACGTGCAGCCCGAACGCCGCGCCGGGATTGTGCACCAGCGTGAATCGAATCCACTCCCCATAGACCGCGTGCGGCAGGCCCTGCGGCAGAAGGCGCGACGCGGCAACTGCCTTCGTACAAAAATCCACCGCGGTCACGAGCACCAGCACCGGCCAGAACAAACCCCCGTTCGCCGACGGACTGCCGTTACCGCCAAAGCCGCTCATACCACTGCTACTTCTTGGCATCTTCCTCACGCTGCTTGCAGTCGATGCAATAGCGGGCGTGCGGAAGCGCATCCAGGCGCTCGAAGGCGATCTCGTTGCCGCACTGATGGCATCGGCCGAAGGTTTCCGGATTGCGAATCAACCGCCGCAGCGCTTCGTCGATGTGCCAAAGGAATCGTCCTTCCTGGCTCGCGAACAGAAACGCTTTCTCGCGCTCCATGGCATCGGTCCCTTGATCGGCCATATGGAACGAGTAGCTGCTCAGATCACCGTCCGCCGACTGCGGCGTCGCACCAAACGCCTCGTCGTTGCGACCGAGCTCCTTGAGCACGCGCTTCCGCTCCTCGAGCAACCGCTTCTCGAAGTGCTGCAGCATCTTCTTGGTCATTCCCTTCGGCTTCTTGGCGCTCGCGCTATTGGCGCTGTTCGCTGTCGGCATTGCTACTGTATCCTGGTGATGGCCACGTGGGCCGTGATCCCGTCGAGATCGATCGCGTTGCCGTTCGTGATACTCTCCGCCCCATCTCCCGCGAACACGAGCTCGGTAGCCAGCACTTCATCCGCGATCCACGCACCGTGTGCGTCGATCGCAGCCTTGACGTCCGCGCCGCCCGCCACGGTCAACACGATCCGGTCGCTGACCGCGTACCCCGACTCTTTTCGCATACGCTGTACCCGGCTAATCAACTCCCGCGCGTACCCCTCTTTCTTCAATTCCGGCGTGATCGTTGGATCGATCGCGGCGAAAAATCCCGCGTCCTCCTGGACCGCCAACGCGCCCGACGCTCGGCGAATGATCGTCAGGTCGTCAACCCCAAGCTCGTGCGACTCGCCCTCAACGCTAACAACGAGCGGCTCGCCCCGCTCGAACGCCCGCACGTCATCGCTCGTGAACGCCGCGACCGCTTGCGCGGCCAACGGCGTACGCTTGCCGAACTTCTTACCCAGCGAACGGAAATTCGGTTTCGCTTCGAGGGTCACGAGCGCGTCACCCGACGTAGCAAACTCGACCTGCTTCACGTTCAGTTCCGCGGCCAACAGGGACACGAACGGGGCCAAAGCGGCCTCGGAGACGTTCGGCGCCACGCACACCATTCGCGATAACGGCTGCCGCACCTTGATCCCAATTTCTTCGCGCGCCGCGCGGCCCAGGCGAGCCAGCGTCCGAATCGCCTGCATCGCGACGTCGAGCGTCGCATCCACCGCCACGAGGCGCGGCGCCACGAACGGCGCCAGATGCACCGACTCGCCGGTCAGTTCGCGATGGATCCAGTCGCTCACGAACGGCGCGAACGGGGCCAGCAGCCGGCACACCGACGCAAGCACCTCGTGCAACGTCGCGAACGCCGCGCGATTGTCGTCGCTGTCGACTTCATAGAAGCGCGAGCGATTCAGCCGCACGTACCAGTTGGCGAGATCGTCGTCGACGAATTCGATGATCGCCCGCGCGGCCGTGGTCGCATCGTATTGCTCCAACGCCTCGTCGACCGTGTGTTCGAGATGCGCCAGCCGCGCAATCATCCAGCGGTCGATCGCCGGCCGGTCGGCCAGCGCCGGATCGTCGTCCGAGGGTGCCCAGCCGAAATTCGCGTATTGCGCGAAGATGCCGCTATACACGTTCTTGAACGTCCGCACGAAGCGCCCCGCCTGCTCGGCCAGCACTTTCTCGTCGAAGCTCCGCGGCACCCAGGGATTGCTCGCCGCGATGAGGAACAGGCGCACCGCATCCACGCCGTGACGCTCGAACGCGGCCCACGGATCGACGATGTTGCCGCGGCTCTTCGACATCTTGAGCCCCTCGCCGTCGAGCACCATGTCGTTGACGACGACGGCGCGATACGGCGACGCCCCGGACCGGTCGCTGTTGTTCGGCAGCGCGGGCCCAAGCGCCGTGGCGATCGCGAGCAGCGAATAGAACCAGCCGCGGGTCTGGTCGACGCCTTCGGCGATGAAATCGGCCGGGAACTGTGTCGCGATCGTATCAGCGTTCTCGAATGGATAGTGCCACTGCGCGAACGACATGGAGCCGGAGTCGTACCACGTGTCGATGACTTCCGCCGCGCGGCGCATCGTGCCGCCGCAGCCGTTCGCGCGGCACTTCCACGTATAGCGATCGACGTGGTGCTTGTGGGGATCGAAGTCCGTGGGCAGCGGCGCGCCGATCTTGTCGGCCAGGTCCGCGAAACTTCCGACGCACTCGACGTGCGACGCGTCGCCGTCGCAGATCCACACCGGCAGCGGCGTGCCCCAGTATCGGTCGCGCGAGATCGCCCAGTCGATGTTGTTCTTGAGCCATTCGCCGAAACGCCCTTCGCCGATGGCGGGCGAATGCCAATCCACGCGCGCGTTGCGCGCGAGCATGGCGTCCTTGATCGCGGTCGTGCGAATGAACCACGACGAGCGCGCGTAATACAGGAGCGGCGTGCCGCAGCGCCAGCAGTGCGGATACGAGTGCGTGATCCGCCCGGCGCGAAAGAGCACGTCCCGGCGTTTGAGCTCTTCGATGATGAGCGGATCGGCATCCTTCACGAACTCGCCGCCGACGACGGGCATCGACGACGGAAATTCACCGCGCGCGCCGACCGGCTGCAGAAACGCGAGATTGTGCCGCTGGCCCGCCGCATAGTCGTCGGCGCCGAACGCCGGCGACATGTGCACGACGCCCGAGCCGTCGTCCGCCGAGACGAAGTCTTCGCCGACGATGATCTCGTGGTTGGTGCCCGCGGGATAGTCGAGCCAGTCCAATGGCCGTTTGTAGGTCGTTCCGACCAATTCGGCCCCTTTGAGCCGGCCAACGAAATTCCAGCGATTCTCATAGTCGCCGCCGAACACCGCCTGCACGCGCGACTCGGCGAGGATGAGCGTTCTCTGATCCTCGCCCTCCTTGCGCACCAGCTCGACGTAGTCGAGATCGGGATGCACGGCGAGCGCCGTGTTGGAGACGAGCGTCCAGGGCGTGGTGGTCCAGACGAGAATGCGTCGCGCGATGGGCGATGGGCGTCGGGCGATGGGCGCGGTCTCGTCGCCGCCCAACTCCAGCGCGATATAAACGCTCGGGTCCTCGACGTCCTCGTACCCTTGGGCGACTTCGTGGCTCGACAGCGCCGTCCCGCAGCGCGGACAATACGGCAGAATCTTGTGCCCGCGATACAAGAGATTCTTGTCGAACAGCGTCTTGAGCGACCACCACACGCTCTCGACATAGTCGTGCGTGTACGTGACGTACGGATGCTCGTAGTCGAGCCAGTACGCCATGCGCGCGCTCAGCTTCTCCCAATCGCTCCGATACTTGAACACGCTCTCGCGGCACAGGCGATTGAACTCGGCGACGCCGAGCGCTTCGATCTGTTGCTTGCCGCTGATGCCGAGCTGCTTTTCGACTTCGATCTCCACCGGCAGGCCATGCGTGTCCCACCCCGCCTTTCGCTCGACGCGAAAGCCCTTCATCGCGCGGTGGCGGCAGAAGAGATCCTTGATCGTGCGCGAGAAGACGTGATGAATGCCCGGCTTGCCGTTCGCGGTCGGCGGGCCTTCAAAAAACACGAAATTCGGCGCGCCCTCGCGCGCGGCGAGGGTCTGGTGGAAGAGATCTTCTTCTTCCCACCGCGCGAGCAGCTCGCGCTCGACCTCGTCGGCCGGTCGCTCCGGCGGCAACGGTTGGTATTTCGTCATTGGCGACGCGGTCATAGAGCGTGGAGGACTCCCTTCACCACTTCGGTCAACTTCGGCTCCGCCGTATTCGCGACCGAAAGGATCCGCTCGAGCGTCGCCGGCTCGAGCGCGTCGGGGAGACACATGTCGGTGATGATCGATAAGCCAAGCACGCGCATGCCGCCGTGAATCGCCACGAGGACTTCAGGCACCGTCGACATTCCCACCACGTCGGCGCCGATCGCGCGCAGAAAACGATACTCGGCGCGCGTCTCGAGATTCGGCCCCGCGACCGCGACGTACACGCCTTCGCGCAACGCGATCTGTTTTTCGGCAGCAACCTCGCGCGCGCGTGCGCGCAGCGACGCATCGTACGGCGCCGAGAGATCGGGAAACCGAGGCCCGAGCGCGTCATCATTCGCGCCGATGAGCGGACTGTCGCCCAACAGATTGATGTGGTCGGCGATGAGCATGACGTCGCCCGCGCTCCACAGCGGATTCAATCCGCCGCACGCATTCGACACCATGAGCGTGTCCGCCCCAAGCGCGCGCAGCACGCGCACCGGAAACGTGACCTGCTGCAGCGAGTAGCCTTCATACCGGTGAAATCGCCCTTGCATGGCGATCACCGTTTTTCCGCCGAGCGTTCCGCAGAGGAGCCGGCCGGCGTGCGACTCGACCGTCGACAGCGGAAACCCCGGGATGTCGCCGTACTCGATCACCGTCTGCGATTCGATGTCCGCGGCTAGGCGGCCGAGGCCGGTGCCGAGGATGATCGCCGCGTCGGGCCGACGGGCGAACCGTTCACGCACGACGGCAGCGGCCCGCTCGATCGACGCGGACGAATGCAGTGCGACCGGGAGCGTGGCTCCCACCGAATACGCAGTCGACGTCATTCCTTGACGAGCGATCCCATCCAGGCCGGCGCGTTTCCATCACGCACCGCGGCATCGTTGCCAGGCGTCTGCTCGGCGGCCGTGATCTCCGAGAGTTGGCGCTCGACGAGCGCGCGGATCTGCGCCAGATAGGCGCGGCGCGCGCGATCGAGCGACGCGAGCTGGTCCTCCATCCGCCGCACTTCGGCACGCGCTTCGTCGATCAAACGGTCGCCCTCGGCGCGCGCTTCGCGGACCACGAGCTGCGCCTCCTTGTCCGCCTGCTCGCGGATCTCCCCGCGCAGCTGCTGCGCGGAAACCAGGGCTTCGTTGATCGCCTTGTCGCGCTCGCGAAAGGCGCGGAGCTGTTCGTGAAAACCGCGCGCCTTCGCGTCCAGATCCTGATTCAGGCGCGAGAGCCGCTCGAGCTCTTCGGCAACCTGTTCGCGAAACTGCTCGACGCGATCGGGATCGTAGCCGCGCAACGCTTTACCGAACTCATATCGGCGAACGTCGAGGGGGGTGAGATGAAAGGTCTCGTCCATCATGCGTTAGGCACCTCTGGTCCCTCTCTCGCTCCGAAGAGAATCGTACCGAGCCGAATGAGCGTCGCGCCTTCCTCGACCGCGACCTCGTAGTCGTTCGACATGCCCATCGACAACTCAGTGGCCGGATGTCCCGCGGCGCGGAAGATGTCCCGCGCTTCGCGCGTTCCGGCAAAGACGTTTCGCAAGATACGGTCGTCGGCGTTCAGCGGCGCCATCGTCATGACGCCGCGAACGGTGACGTTGGTGAGACCGCGCATCCGTTCCGCTTCGGCACGCCACTCGGGACGCTCGAAACCGCCCTTGGTCTCTTCACCGGCCACGTTCACTTGCACGAGCACAACCGTGGCCTGGTGATTTGGCGCGTCCAGCTCGTTCACCGCGTCGGCCAACCGGGCGCTGTCCAGCGAATGGAGGAGATCGAAGCGAGGGAGGGCCTTCACCTTGTTCCGCTGCAGATGTCCGATGAGATGCCAGCGCACCGGCGCCGTGGTCGCATCCATCTTGGGAAGCGCTTCCTGCACCCGATTCTCCCCGACGTCGCGAAGCCCGGCGTCGTACGCCGCCTGAACGGCATCCGGGCCGTGCGTCTTGGTGACCGCCACGATCGTGACGGCTTGGCCGTGACCGCCGCGGCGCCGCGCTGCCTCGATTCGATCGCGCACCTCTCGAAGCCGTTCCGGGAGGTCAGAAAACGGCATAAGACACCAAGTTACCGTAAGTTACAGAGTGAATCAAGGGAAGCGAGTTGGACCTTGGCCGACGCCGGATCGAGCACTGTGCGCGGACAGGAAAGGACGTTCACAAAATACTCGTTCACCGGATCGGTAGACGGCCGGACATCGCGCCCGTGAAACAACGAATCCACCCACTGAGCCGCGCGTCTCGTGGCAGCCAGGTCGATCGACATAACCTTCAAATGCTGTTTTGAAGGGTCCAAGCTGGACGCGTCGATTGCCACATGGCCCAAAAGCGTCCAACTGATCGCCAACGGTTCGCGCTCGGCCGCGTCGACCGTGATTGCCGCGGCGACCGGGCGGCCCTGCCCTCGGGCCATCGCCGCAATGCGCTCGGTACTCGGACCAATGAGACCATACCGGCGGCGCAGCTCCTCGAGGTACCAACCCGCGCCAAGCAGCGGCAGTGTCACGGTAACAACGTCGGGTCGCACGTGCTCGACCTGCTGGGCGTACCAGAGCGGATAGGTGTCATTGTCGCCGGATACGAAGAGCACCGACCGTGGCGGGAGCGGCTCGAGCAGTGCCAGCGCGACGGCGCGCGGCAACGCCGCCTCGGGCATCGAACGACGCGAGACGGCGCTCCAGTTGAGCGCGACGGGAAGCGCCGCGACGAGAACGCCCAGCGGCGCCGGCCACCGCAGTCGGCGTGCGAGAGCAACCGCACCCGCGCCCGCCCACAATCCCCACGCCCAGAAGCCAAGCACGAAGAAGTAATCGCGATCGCGCGCCTCGTGATTGTCGGCGTTCGGCACGAATTGCCAGCCGAACGATGTACCCGCCTTGAGATTGAGATAGACGATCACGCCGAGCGAGCCGCAGAGAAAGAGCAGGAGCGTCGCGCGCCAGGTCCGACGGTCGCGCGCGCGATGCCAGCGACTGCCGGCGACGCCGAGGCACGCAAAAACGACGGTCGCGGCAATGCGCGCCGCATTGGGGATCACGGTCGGCGCCAGCGACAGACCGAATTGCCAATCCGCGTACTCGAACCAGTTGGCGATCTGCAGCCAGAACGGCGCCTGCCGCGGAAGCATCCCCTGCACGGCGTATTGCCGCCGCGAAACCGCGTAGGCAAGCGCGTCGAACGTCGACGGGTTGCCCTGGTTGATCGCGGGATCGTGCCGCGCGCGAAGCAGGAGGAACGCAAGTCCGGAAGCCCCCACCGCCACGGCGGCGAACGATGGAACCCACTCGCGCACGGTATCGCGAACGGCGGCGTTGGCGAACGTCGTCGACACGGCGAGCCCCGCCACCCCAATTATGAAAATACTAATTGACAGTTTACTCATGGCGACGACGCAGAGGGTCACCGACAGGAGCACCCAGCCAGCCCGCCAATCCCGCTCGCCGTCCTGGCGCTCGCTCGCGAGCTGGATGACGACCGGCGCGGCGACGAGCGAGCTGAGATGCAGCGGCAGCGCCAGCGCCAGGCAGTACGCGGCCAGCGCGACCCACTTGCGATCCCCGGTGCGCCCGGCGACGTCCGCCGCGGCGATCGACACCATCGCGAGCGCGAGTGACGCCGCGTACACCTCGGTCTCGGTGGCGTTCTGCCAGATCGACGACGTCGCGCCGGCGGCGATCGCCGCGGCGAAGCCCGCGGTGCGCGAGCCCGTCGCGCGCGCGACGAACCACGCGGCGACGCCACCCGCCGCCGCCGTCGCGACGGCCGAGAACAGATTCGTCGCGACGGCGTATGGCAGAAGCGCCAACATCCGCGCCCACGTGTTGAGCAGCACGATGAACAACGGCGTGCCGGGCGGATGCGGAATGCCCAGCGAATGCGCCGCCGCGATGAATTCGCCCGCGTCCCAGAAGGTTACGCTCGGCGCGAGCGTCGCGACGTACACCGCGAGTAGTGTCGCGGCCGCGGTCAACGCGGTGAGTCGCTGTGTCGCCGCCAGGCTCATGCGAAGCCGCGACGCAGTGCCGTCAGGAAGAGATGCCAACTTCGGCATCGCGGGACAGTTGCCGCAGCGTTCGTCCCGACACGAGCTCGCGCACCTGATCGATCGCCATATCACGGCCGAGCCGGCCGTTCTGCGCGACGGTGATCGTCGCCGTCTCCTCGGACACCACGATGACCAGCGCGTCCGTCTCTTCGCTCAGGCCGAGTGCGGCACGGTGGCGCGTGCCGAGCGACCGGTCGAGCGCCATCGTCTGCGACAAGGGGAGAATGCAGCCCGCGCCGACGATCGTGTCGCCGCGGATGATCACGGCGCCATCGTGCAGCGGGGAGTACGGCGTGAAGATCGTCGCGAGCAAATCGGCGGAGACCGTCGCCTGCATCTCCGATCCGGACTGCACGTATTCCTCGAGCGACACCTCCCGCTCGATCGCGATGATCGCCCCCACCCCGGAACGACTCAGCCGCCCGACGGCGTCGGCCACCTGATCGGCGATCTCCGATTCACGCATGTGTCCGAAGAGCCGGGACATCGGCGAACGTCCGATCTGCGCGAGCGCCGCGCGCAACTCCGGCGCGAACACCACGAGCAGCGCGATGGCGCCGTAGCTGAAGATCAGTGTCAACAAGTACACGATCATACCGAGCCGCAGGACGTAGGCAATGCCATAGGCCACGGCGAGCACGATGATGCCCACCAGCACCTGCATCGCGCGCGTGCGGTGGATGAGCAGCAGCACCCGATAAATCACGACGGTGACGATCGCCACCTCGAGAACGTCGCGCCAACCGGGATGCAGCAGCTGCAATTGCTCGAACACGTTCATGCGGCGCTGGCCATGATCGCCCACGCCACGTCCAGGGCATCGCGATTGGGTTTCACGTCGTGCACACGAAAGAGGCGCGCGCCGCGCTCGAGCGCGGCGACATTCGCGCCGACGGTGCCCGCAACGCGCGCCGACGGAGTGGAAACGCCGGTGAGCTCCCCGATGAATCGTTTGCGCGAAACGCCAACGAGCACGGGGAAACCCAACGATGCCACGCGGCCGAGCGCCGCCAGCAGCGCGAGAGAATGTTCACCGCGCTTGGAGAATCCAATGCCCGGATCGAGCACGATGCAGTCGCGCGAAACCCCGGCCCCCACGGCCTCCGCGACACGCGCGCTCAGCTCACGCACCACGTCGCCCGCGACGTCGTCGCCATACGTTGCGTGCGTGAACGTCGCCATGTCCGACACGCCGCCGCGCGAATGCATCAATACCACGCCGGCGCCGCGCTCTGCGCACAACGCGCCCATGGCGGGATCGAGACGAAATGCCGAGACGTCGTTCACGATCGAGACGCCGGCGTCGAGCGCCGCGCGCGCCACTTCGGACTTCACGGTGTCGATCGACACAGGCAGTGCCGGGTGGACCCGCCGCACCGCTTCGATCACCGGCATCACGCGATGCAACTCTTCATCGGCGTTCACGGGAATCGCGCCCTGCGGCCGGGTGGATTCACCACCGACGTCGATGACGTCCGCGCCTTCGTTCACCATCTGATCGACGTGCCGCAACGCGTCGTCGAGCGACCGCAATCGCCCGCCGTCGCTGAAGCTGTCCGGCGTGACGTTGACGATGCCGAGAATGCGCGGCTTGTCGAGTGACAGTTCTCCGGTCGCGTGGTGCCAGGGCATGCGGGGAAAATAGCGGGCGTATGGGCGCATGGGCGCATGGGCGAAACGACAAAGGGCGACGGAGTACCCCGTCGCCCTTTGCAGTTACACCCATCGCCCAGCGCCCAACGCCCATCGCTACGCCGGGCTCGGCTCCGGTCCGCCCAGCAGCGGCGGCGGACTGCGGCGTGGCTCGACCACCGGCGCCGGCGCGACAGGCGCCGGAAGCGGACCCGCGCCCGACGTACGCGGCGGCAGCGTTTCGCCGCGCGAAAGCATTTCGATGTCGTCGCGCGTCAACGTCTCGCGCTCGAGCAGCGCCGCGGCAACCTTATGCAGCAGGTCGATGTTCGCCTGCAGCGTCGCCTTGGCCATGTCGTACGTGCGCTTGATCAGCGCCTTCACTTCAGCGTCGACCATCTGCGCCGTCTGCTCCGACACTTCTCGGCGATGCTGAATCTCGCGGCCGAGGAAGAGCTCCTGCTCGTTGTCGCCCACGAGAATCGGGCCGATTGCGTCCGAAAGTCCCCACTGCGTGACGTACCGCCGCGCGATCGACGTCGCCTGCTGAATGTCGCTCGCCGCGCCTGTCGTCACACGATCGTGGCCGAAGATGAGCTCTTCCGCCGTACGGCCGCCATACGCCATGACGAGACGCGCCTCGAGCTGCTGGCGCGTGACAGACACGCGATCATCCTCAGGCAGCGTGAACGCCAGCCCCAGCGCACGCCCGCGCGGTACGATGGTCACCTTGTGCAGCGGATCGTTGCCGACGACGCGCATGGCGCAGATGGCGTGGCCACCCTCGTGATACGCGGTCAGGCGACGCTCCTCTTCCTTCATCACCATCGACTTCCGCTCGGCCCCGAGCATGACCTTGTCTTTCGCGTCCTCGAGATCGACCATGTAAATCTTCTCATGACCGCGACGGACGGCGAGCAGCGCGCCTTCGTTGACGAGGTTCGCGAGATCGGCGCCCGCCATGCCCGGCGTCCCGCGCGCCAGCGTCGTGATCTCCACGTCGTCGGCGATCGGCTTGTTGCGCAGGTGCACCTTGAGAATGCCTTCGCGCCCCTTGAGGTCGGGCGCGTCGACGACGATCTGGCGATCGAAGCGGCCAGGCCGGAGCAGCGCGGGATCGAGCACGTCGGGCCGATTCGTGGCGGCGATCAGAATGACGCCGTCGTTCGACTCGAAGCCGTCCATCTCGACCAGCAGCTGATTGAGCGTTTGCTCACGCTCGTCGTGACCACCGCCCAGGCCGGCGCCGCGATGGCGGCCGACCGCGTCGATCTCGTCGATGAAAATGATGCAAGGCGCATGCGCCTTGCCCTGCTCGAACAGGTCGCGCACGCGGCTCGCGCCCACACCCACGAACATCTCGACGAAGTCGGAGCCCGACATCGAGAAGAACGGTCGCGCGGCTTCGCCGGCCACCGCCTTCGCGAGGAGCGTCTTACCCGTTCCGGGCGGGCCAACGAGCAAGGCGCCCTTTGGCAATCGTCCGCCGAGCTTCGTGAACTTCTGCGGATCGCGCAGGAACTCGATGATCTCCTGGAGCTCCTGCTTCGCCTCGTCGGCGCCCGCTACGTCGGCGAACGTGATCTTTGGCGTGTCGCCGGTGAGCAGCTTCGCTTTCGATTTCCCGAAAGAAAAGGCCTTGTTGCCCCCCGCCTGCATTTGCTTGAACAGGAAGAGATAGAAGCCAATCAGCAGCAGCCACGGCACGAAGTTCAGAATGGTGCCGAGCCACGAAATGTTCGCGTCCTTGGCTTCGATCGCCACACCCTTGGCGTTCAGCGCCGCGACTTCCGACTCGGAATTCTCGACGGGCAGGCGAACGGTGAAGTTGCGCGCCTCACCCTGCGTTCCGACCGTCACGCGATTGCGGAACTTGCCGGTGACGAGCTTGCCCGCGGTGATCGTGACGCTCGCGATGTTGTCGTGCTCGAGCTCGTCACGATACTGCGTGTACGTGATCTGCTTCGTCGCCCCGTCCCGATTGCCCGAAAGCTGAATCAGAACGACGGGGATGAGCAGGATGAGAATCCAGAAGGACAGGGTCTTGGAGAACCGGCCCCAACTGAACTCCTTCTTGTTGCCGTTCTTTGGAGAAATTGGCACTGGCATTACTGCAAGCTCGCGATATACGGAATGTGCCGAAAATTCTCGGCGTGATCTAACCCATACCCCACCAGGAACTCGTTGGGTGCATCGAACCCGATGAACCGCGTCGGATACCGGAGCTCGGTCGCGATGTGCTTATGCAGCAACGCGCATATCTCCACCGAACGCGGTTTCCGTGCCTGCAACAGGTCCATCAGCCGGCTCAACGTCCGGCCGGTGTCCACGATGTCCTCAACGAGCAAAATATGCTTCCCCTCGAGCTCGGTCTCCGGATCGTACAACAACCGGACGTTCCCGCTGGATACGGTGGAATCCCCGTAGCTGGATGCCACCAGAAAGTCGACCTGCAGCGGCCGACCGATCTCACGCACCAAATCGCTCAAGAAAATAAAACTTCCCTTCAACAGCCCGAGCACCAGCAACTCGCCTTCCGGATACGCGCCGGTGATCTCCGCGGCCATTTCGCGGACGCGCTCGGCGATCTGTTCTTTCGTGTAGACGATACGGCGAACCGTACGTCCCATCAGTCGTGGATCAGCGGTTGATGTATTCACAGATGAAAGGTAAACCCGGCTGGCCCGGCCGTGCGGTCGCCGCCTCGCTGCGGCGCACTCCGGGAATCCACACGATGCGATCCCCTGCCAGCACTACGGGCCACCCCGCCCGTTGGTGTCCCGTCACACCCGCATCCGACAAATAGTGTTTCACCTTTCGCGGCTCCGCACCTTCGCAAACGACCATCGAGTCGCCGGCCTGCCACGGCCGCACCACCAACGGCTCGTCGGCGGGCAACCATGCCGACCATGAATCATCGCGTTCCGTAGCGTCGGGGTGCCGCCGAAACGACCAGTCGCCCCAGTTCGTTTGGTTGGACAGCTCGAGCGCCGCCGGCGTTACGGCCTCGATATCCGACGGCCGCAATTGGAACGCGTCACGCGACCGAACAACTTCCCAACCACCGGCGAGCGGAATTCGTGCGCCGACACGACCAAGGCGCGTGAACGCCGCCAGTCGTTCGACGCCGCGGCGATCCAGAATCGCTCCGGCGCGCGCCGCAATCGCCGGCCACAGCACAGCGACTTCCACCTCCCGCCGCGACTCGAGCGCCGCGGCCGGAATATCGAGGCCACGGCCCGCCTCCCGCATGCGAATCCCGAGCTCTTCGACATACGCTTCGACGTCGGCGCGCCAACGGGCTGCCTTGCGCGCCACGCCAACCAATTCCTGCTCGATGTTCGGCCGCGCGCGCCGCATGGCCGGCAGTAAATCGTGTCGTACACGGTTGCGGAAATAGTCCGCCGACATGTTCGACGGATCTTCCACCCACTGCAGTCCTTCGGCACGCGCGTACGCCGTGACCTCGCGCCGCGACGTTCTGATCAGCGGGCGCAGATGCGGGCTTGCCGCAAACAAGCCGGCCAATCCTCGCGCCCCCGCGTCGCGCAAGGTGCGCATCAGGACGGTTTCGACCTGATCGTCCGCGGTGTGCGCCGTACTGACGACCGCCTCACGCTCGGTCGCGACGCGACGCAGAAAGGCCCAGCGCGCCTCGCGCAGCTCGGCCTCGGTGCGCAGCGCATCGACGGCGCGATCGGTCTCGAACTGAATTCCGAGCGAGGCAGATCGGCGCTCCACTTCGGCGCGCGCCGTCGCCGCGGCGACGCCGGTGCCATGATCGAAGGTGGCCACGATCAAGCGGTCGCGCGGCACCGCGTGCGCTGCGGCATCGAGCAGGACCATGGAGTCGAGGCCGCCCGACACGGCGAGAACGACACGTGCATGCGAATTGAACGCCGCGCGCACGGATTGACGAATGGATGACGTTTCCCGAATGCTCACCCTCGAAAGATAGCCGAGGGATTCGCGCGGGTCGGTCCACTGGAACGGCAGAACGGAGCCCACTATACTGTTCTGCGGTCGGCGCGTTGCGTCTTCTCTGGTTCGACGAGCTTCAGGAGCACTCGCTTGGAAACACACGGTCCACTCGGCACGCTCTGGGTCAGCATCGCTCTCGGATGCTTCTACATCGCGCTGATCTGGTTGAACACCCTGCTCGGCTTCTTCCTCACGCCGTTGTTCATGATTCCGGCGACGTGGGTGATGGACCGGCTGGGCGATCGCCGCGACGAGCCGAACACGTCGCGCGTTTAGTTCGGCCTGATTCGACGCGGAGCGTCGGTCGTCATGCGTGTCTTGTCGAGGACGGGGAGCTTCCCCGTCCTTTTTCTTTTGGCGGCAATCTCATTGCCGGCGCGCGCGCAGTACACGATGCGCACCTGGCTGCCGTGGAGCACGATCGAGACGGCCCACTTCGCGTTTCACTATCCCGCGGATCTCGAGCAGTGGACGCGCAGCCTCGCCACGCGCGCCGAGGCGATCCACGATGTCGTGCAGTCGATCGTTGGATATGCGCCGCCCAAGCGAACACAGGTCGTGGTCGACGATCCGTACGATCTGTCGAACGGATTCGCGTATCCGTTCATCGACGAGCCGGTGATCAATCTCTGGGCGGTCGCGCCCGATCCCCGCGAAGACGTCGGCGAGTTCCGCGGCTGGGGAGAAACGCTCCTCTCGCACGAGTTCACGCACATTGCTCATCTCTCACGGCCGTCGCGTAATCCGCGCACGCGACTCCTGACGCGATTGATTCCGATTCAGTTCGGTCCAATTCCCGTCAACGCGCCGCGGTGGGTCATCGAGGGATACGCCACTTACGCCGAGGGCAAAGCAACGGGCTCGGGACGACCGCATGGCGTCTGGCGACCCGCGTTTCTGCGACAGTGGGCACTCGAGGGCGCGCTTCCGCGGTACGAACAGCTCGACGGATTCGGCTCGTTCAACGGCGGCGAGTTCGCATACCTCGCCGGCTCGGCATTCCTGGAATGGCTGGCGCAGCGGCAAGGCGATTCATCGCTCGTCGCACTATGGCGCCGCATGAGCGCGCGGCAGCTGCGAACGTTCGACGACGCATTCATCGGCGTTTACGGCGAGAGTCCGCGCGCGCTGTATGGTCGATTCACGACCGAGCTGACGGGCAACGCCCTCGAGATCTCGCGCCACCTTCGCGCCGCGTTTCCCGGCGACACGGGCGAGGTCGTGCAGCGCCTCGCCTGGCAGACGGGCGATCCGTCCATCTCACGCGACGGCAAACGTGTTGCACTCGTCATGCGGGCGCCGAACCGCCCATCGCGCGTCGTGGTGTGGAGCACGGCGCCGCAACCGGACACGGGTCGGGCGAAACACGACTCGCTGCTCCTGGCGCGTGATCCCGAAGACGTTCCCGCTCGCACGATCTATCCTCCGCCGAAGCGCGTCCTCGCATCACTGCAAGCCAGGGCGGGCGCGCCGTACGACAATCCGCGCTTCCTGAAGGATGGACGCATCCTGCTATCGCGCGAGACGCAAATCGGCGACGGCACGACGCGTCCCGATCTCTACATTTGGAACCCGGCGAAGCAATCAGTCAAGCGCATCACGCACGGCGCAGCCGTCCGAAACGCGGATCCGATGCCCGACGGCCGATCCGCCGTCGCCGAGCGTTGTGTGCATGGATGGTGTGACGTCGCGGTGGTCGATCTCGAGAGCGGGCGCGTACGCGTGGTACTCACGGGAACACCGCGATTCACCTTCTACCACCCGCGCGTGTCGCCGGACGGCGGCCGCGTGCTCGTGTCGCTCAACTCCGATGGACGCTGGGAGTTGATCGCCTTCGATACGACGTACCACCACTCCGAGACGATCGGCATCACTCATCATGGAAACGTCTACGATGGAACGTGGACGAGTCCAACGACGATCGTCGCGACGTCCGACTCGAGCGGCATTCCAGATCTCATATCATACGAAATTGGTGCGTTCCGCGGATTTCGGACCTTGACCCACGTCACGGGCGCGGCGGTTGCGCCCGAATTCAATCCCGCCGACAGCTCGATCTGGTTCCTCTCGCTGTATTCGCGCGGTTACGATCTCCGACGCATTGCCACGCGGGGTGCGATCGATACGGTGACCGTCGCGTCCGATCGCCGCCTCGCGCCCGCGGCGCGCATCGCGGCGGAGCCACGCCCGCCATTCGATTCCGGCGCCGTCTCGCGACCGCGGCCCTTTGGCCTTGGGCCGCGGATTTCGCGCTGGTTCCCCACCGGCAGCAAGGATGCCGACGGCGCCGTCGGCATCCTCGGCATCACGAACGTCGACGTCATCGGACGCGGCGAGCTGATTGGAAAGTTCGGCGTGGGCGATCGCGCCTCGTGGCACGGTGCCGCGCTCGACGCAACGTGGCGGGGAACGCGACCATTCATTCGCGCCGAGGTCTTCGACGCGCGGCAGTCGCCAAGTGGCACGGAGACGGGCTCGCCTCCGGCCTCGAACCTGGATGCGGTCACCGCCGGCGCACTCGTCGGACTCGATGCACAAGCGCAGTTCGACGCCTCGACGGCCCGAGCGCGCGCGTTCGCCACGTCGTCGCGCCTGGTCTCGGGCGTCGTCACGTCGCGGACGATGTTCATCGTCGAGGGCAGCGGTTCGTACACGCAGCGCGGCATCGGCTGGAATACGTCCGAGTCGTTCAGCGCCAACATCACGAAGGGACGCAGCTTCGACTCGCGGTTCGATCGCAACGTCGCAACTGTCGGGTTCACCGCCAGCACCTTCGTTCCGGTACGCATCGCCGCCGCGGCCACCTACGGCTTCACGAGCGACGATGCGCCCGCGTTCGAGCGCATGGCGCTCGGCGGCTCCGTCTCGCCGATTCTCGATCCGGCGCTGCTCACCCAGCGCGTGCCCATGCCGGTGCTCCCGACGGGCGTCGCGACGGGGACATCAGCATTTGCATATAAAATCTCTCTTATCGAAAATCCGCTCGCGCTGTACTGGTGGCAGGGGAGCGCCACCGAGCCCGATCGGCGATTCGCCACATGGCACCGCGTCGCCGGCGCCGAGTGGACGGTGAACGTCCCGCAAATGCAGGCGGTGGGCACACCGGCCGCGCGGGCCGTCGTCGGAGGCGGTGAGTCGCTCGACGTCCCGCTCCGCCATCGCTTCAGCCTCTACGCCAGCCTCGTGCTCACGCCGTAAGCGGCGTGTATGGGCGCACGCGGTGACTGTGCGGCCGAAGCCGAACCGTGACGCACCAGCGACACAGCAGCAGGTTCATCCTATATTTCCCGCTTCCCGAACGTCCGGCTCCGTCGCCGGATTGGGCGACTGCGCCACAATCAGGAGGAAGCGCGATGATGGTTCACCGTGTCACACGGTTGTTCTTTGCGTCGGCGGCGTGCCTCGTTCCCGCCACGTTGCTCGGTCAAGGGTTTGGCCTCAACGAGATCGGCTCGTGCGCGATCGGCCGGGCCTTCGCCGTTGCGGCATCGCCGTGTCGCGATGCATCGACCATCTTCTGGAATCCAGCGGCCGCGACGTCGCTGACGGGATGGAACGTCACGGCGGGCGGCGCGTTCGTCGCGCTCAAGGGCTCGTTCACGCAGGACACGACCCTTCGAAAGTTCAACGCAATCCAGCCGACGGCGTTCGTCCCGCACGTCTTCGTCAACTATCACAAGGCGGGCAGTAGTTTGGCGTGGGGCGTCGGAGGGTACGTGCCCTACGGCCTCACGTCGGAGTGGGCGAATGATTTCCCGGGACGGTTCGAGGCCGAAAAGGCGTCGTTGCAGACGTTCTACATTCAGCCCAACGTCGCCTGGCAGATCAACAGCAAGTGGTCCGTTGGCGGCGGCCCGATCTGGGGACATTCGACGGTGGAATTGATCCAGGCCGTCGATCTGTCGGCGCAGCCGCTGCCAACCGGTGGTACGTTCGCGAATATCGGCGTCGCGACACCGACTGAGTTCGCCCGCGCGCACCTCAAGGGCAGCGCCACCGCCTTCGGCGTGCAGCTTGGCGTATCGGGCCAGATCAACCCGAATTGGTCGGTCGGTGCGCGGTTCCTTTCGCCACTCGAGTTGAAGTACGACAATGCCGACGCAACCTTCGACCAGGTGAAGACGGGCTTGATCGTCGGCGGAACGCTGCCCGGCCCCACGCAGCAGACAACGATTCCGGCCGGCACACCGATCGATTTGCTCGTCGGCCCGCAATTCCAGTCGGGCGGAGCGCTCGTCGCGCAGAAGGCGAACACGAAGATCACGCATCCCGCGCAGTTTCAGGCCGGCGTTGCCTACTCGGGGTATCGCAACTGGCTCCTCGAGGGCGACTACGCGTTCGTCGGCTGGAAGCGCTTCGACGCCTTGCCCGTGAACTTCGAGGGTCCGGCTCTCAACTCGAGCCGCACGCTGATCGAGCAATACAACAACTCGTCCGCCATTCGGTTGGGCGCCGAGTACACGATTCCGAGCGAGGGGTGGAAGCTTCGCGCGGGATTCGCCGGTGTCGCGAGCGCCGCGCCGCCTGAGACCGTGACGCCGCTGTTGCCCGAGCAGGACCGCACCTACTGGACGATCGGCGCGGGCATTCCACTGTGGAAGATGTGGACGCTCGATGCGTCGTATGCGCGTGTGGCCACGTCGGGTTCGCGCGGCCGCATCGTCGAGCGGATAAACGCCAGCCAGACCGCCGCGCAACTCAACTCGGGCGTGTTCGATTTGTCGGCGAACATCGTCTCGTTCACGCTCAAGGCCAACTTCTAACCCACAGGGGAAACGACGATGTCACGCACGCACGTTATCGCTCGCGGCGCCCTTCTGTTGGGCGCGGTTGGCGCGTTCGTCGCCGCTTGCCACAGCGACACGACGCTGTTCGCACCGCAGCCGAACAACCCGATTTTCACGAGCTATGTGGCGCTCGGAAACAGCATCACGGCCGGCTTTCAGTCGGGCGGAATCAACGATTCCACGCAGCATCAGAGTTACGCGGTGCTGCTCGCGAATCAGATGCACACGCGGTTCGCGATTCCGTCGCTCGCCGCGCCGGGCTGCCCGCCGCCGATCGCCAACTTGCTGACGGGCGCGCGCGTCGGTGGCGCCACGTCAACCAGCACCTCGTGCGCGCTCCGGACGGCCGCCTCGGCGACGGCGACGCTGAACAACGTCGCCGTCCCGGGCATCACGACCTTCGATCCGATCGCCATCGGCAACCCGGCCGACACGTTGCTGCAGAACAAGAATCCGCTCGTGCAGATCATCCTGGGCGGCGAGTCGATGGTGCAGAAGGCGCTGGACAACAAGCCGACGTTCGCCACGGTCTGGGTTGGCAACAACGACATCCTGGCGGCCGCGATTGGCGGCACGCCTGGCGCCGCGACACCGGTTCCGACCTTTACGACCAACTACAAGGCGATGATCGATCAGCTCGTCGCGGGCGCACCCGGCCTCAAAGGTGTGCTGATCGGCGTAGTACAGGTCACCGAGGTACCGGTGCTGTTCCAGGTTGGTGTGCTCCAACAGAACGCGGCGGCAAAGGCGGCGGCGGACCAAGTTGCGGGGGTCAAGCTCACGATCGATCCGGTGACGTGCGCCGGCGCCAACGCGGGTGCGTTGCTCGCGTTCAACGCCCTGCCCACCTACAAGACCCGGCCCGCTCCGGCGACGGGCATCGTCTTCTGTCAGAAGGTGGCCGGCGGCGGCGCGCTTGATCCGGGCGATCCCGGCATTCTCGACATCACCGAGCAGGCGACGGTCGCGAACACCATCAACGGCTACAACGCCTATATCAAGGCCAAGGCGGACAGCATCGGCTTCGCATACTTCGACGCCAGTCCGGTATTGGACAGCCTTCGCAAGGCGAATGCGGTTCCGGCGTTCCCGAACCTGACCAGCACCACTGCGCCATTTGGACAGTTTTTCTCGCTGGACGGCGTGCATCCCGCCGCGGCCGCGCACGTGCTGATCGCAAACCATTTGATCGACGTGATCAACGCGAAGTACGGCACGTCGCTCGTGCACGTGCAGTAGGCTTCGGCGTAGTCAACGAGTCATGGGAAGTCTGAACGGGGCGATCCGGAGATTCGGGTCGCCCCGTTGTCATTCAAGGTGCTGCGGCTCGCCGACAAGCCCCGTGTACACAGGGCGATAATATTTGTGATCTCGCTGGTATTAATTATACTAGTTGAACTTACGGACACTCCACTCATCTTCTTTAGCATATTGTTATCAACATGAGCCCGCTGCGCTACGAGACGGCCTTTACTCGGCAAGTCGGGATCGATCTCCCGATCATCTGCGGCGCCATGTACCCGTGCTCCAATCCCGAGCTGGTCGCCGCCGCCTCGGACGCCGGCGCCATCGGCATCGTGCAGCCCGTGTCGATGACCTACGTCTACGGCCACGACTTTCGAGAAGGCTTACGGCTGATCAAGAAGCTGACGCCCCGCCCTTTTGGCATGAACGCGCTCATCGAGCAATCGTCGAAGATGTACCGCGAGCGCGTCGAGCGATGGATCGACATCGCGCTCGAAGAAGGCGTCCGGTTCTTCGTCACCTCACTCGGCAACCCGCGCTGGGTGGTCGACCGGACGGCCTCCGTCGGCGCGATCGTCTATCATGACGTGACCGAAGCCAAGTGGGCGCGCAAAGCCGTCGACGGCGGCGTGCATGGCCTCATCGCCGTCAACAACGTGGCGGGCGGCCACGCCGGGCCCAAGTCGCCTGAAACGCTGTACGATGAGCTGCTGCCGTTTGGCCTCCCCATCATCTGCGCCGGGGGCGTGGGCGATCCGCGCACCTTCCGCCGCATGATCGACCTGGGCTACGCCGGCGTGCAGATGGGTACCCGGTTCATCGCGACGAACGAGTGCCTCGCCCACCCGGACTACAAGCAGGCGATCGTCGACGCCGACCCGAAGGACATCGTCCTGACAGAGCGCCTGACCGGCGTTCCGGTGGCCGTGATCAACAATGACTACGTGCGCCACTTGGGGACCCGCGCCGGCCCGATCGCCCGGTACATGCTCCGCCATCCGAAGATGAAGCACTGGATGCGCACCTACTACGCGCTGACGTCGCTGCGGCGGCTCAAACAGTCGTCGCTGTCCTCGGCCGGGGCCAAGGAATACTGGCAGGCGGGAAAGAGCGTGGGGGGCATTCATCGCGTGAAGGCGGTGCGGCAGATCGTGGATGAGTTCGCGGCGGCCCTGGCGGCCGATCACCGAACAGAACCCAACCCTCCCGGTGCGAACCGTGTCTCTTAGACGGTTCCGGACCTCGTAGGCCTACGATCGCTATCTCAGCTGTGACGGAAAATCCACGCCTTCTCGACCGACACCTCATCACACGGTGCCTTGCCGGCGAGCCGAACGCGGAGCGCGAGCTGTATGACGCGCACGTCGATCGGATCTATCGGCTGATGTACCGGATGGCGGGCGACGGCGATCTGGCGGCGGACTTCACTCAGGAAACCTTCATCCGCGTCTTCGAGCGGCTCAACCAGTACCGCGGCGATTCCTCGCTTGCGACCTGGCTGCACACGATTGCCGTCTCGGTGGCGCTGAACGGACTACGCAAGGTGAAACGCATTCACGGCCGCATGGACAACATCGACGACGCGCCGGCGCTGGCGGTCGAGCCCAAGGGTCCGACGTGGGACCTCAAGGCTCGCCTGCACACCGCGATCGACGCGCTGTCGGAGAAGCTGCGACCGGTGTTCGTGATGCACGACGTCGAGGGCTACACCCACGAGGAGATCGCCGGCGCGCTCGGCATTCCCGTGGGCACCTCGAAAGCTCGACTGTTCGACGCACGCGCCAAGCTCAGACTGGCGCTCGCGGCCTTCGCTGGAGATCACATCGCATGAACGACGATCAAATGGACGAACTGCTCATTCAGACGGCGCGCGACTACAACACACCCGGCGTCGTTCCGCGAGACGAAATGTGGCACGCAATCGCCGCGGCGCGACGCGGGAATCCGTCGGTCGTGACTCCGTCGGCGAGTCGACGCCACCTGTGGCTGTGGCCGAGTGTGGGCGTGGCTGCCGCGGCGGTGCTGGCGGTGGGTATCGCGATCGGTCGCTCCACGCGGAGCACGAGTCCCGAGATTCACGTCCCGCAGGCGACGACCGTGGCGGCAAATCCGCCGCGCGATTCTGCGGCCGCGACGGCGCATCCGGATACCGTCGTCACGCAACTGCACGAGGAAACCAGGAAAGTCGACGCCGCGGTGCGGCGGCTCGCCGTCGCGACGCCGCGCACGCAGCTAGCTGAGCCATCGCTGAACCGAACGCCGGCAAATTGGAGCGGCGGGAATTACGCGAACTCGGAGAACGCGGCGGCCGCACCGAGCACGGAGCAGAACCTGGCCTACCGTCTGGTGGTCCTTCGCCATCTCGCGGGCAGTGAAGCGCTCATCACCACCTTCCGCGCGTCGGCCAAGCGCGGCGAGATGGACGCACAAATCGCGCAGTGGTCGCGCGAGCTCCTCAGCACCACCCGCTTGCTCGAAGCGTCTGCTGCAGCGGACGATCCGGTCATGAAACGCCTGCTCGAAGATCTCGATCTCATCATCGCGCAGATCGCGCAATACGCGGCGCGCGGCACCAACAATCCCGAAGAGCTCGAGCTCATCGAGCAATCGATCAACCAGCGCGGCGTCATCACGAAGCTGCGCAGCACCATGCCCGCGACGCCCGCGGCGCATATGTGAGGAATCGGCGATGAAGAAGATTCTACTCCCTGCTCTCGTGCTCGCAGCCGGGGCGTTCGCGCCCACGGCGCGCGCCGGAGCGCAAAGCAGCCGTCGCGTACGATCGACGGCGTCGGTCATCTCGCTGCCCGTTGCCGAGCACTTTGCCGATCCCGCGGATTCGCTCTTCCGCACGGCGCGGCAGCTCATGAATTCGCACGAGTATCGCAAAGCGGCGAACATGCTGCAGCAGCTCGTCGATCGGTATCCGGACGCGCCGCAGGCGGGTGATGCGCTCTACTGGCGCGCGTGGTCGCTCTTTCAGCTCGGGCGCGACGGCCGGAGCCCGACCGATCTGGCCGACGCGCGGGCGGCGCTCGATCGATACAACAACATCTACGGCAAAGACGCCAAGATGGCCGGCGATGCGACGGAGTTGTACAGCAACATTCGTTCGGCGCAGGCGTCACTGGGCGATGCGAAGGCGGCGGGTGAAGTGGCGAGCGCCGCCGGAGCCCTTCGGCAGCCGGGCAGCTGCGGCTCACAGGCCGATGAGGAAATGCGCATGGCCGCGCTCGACGGGCTCTTGTCGATGTCGTCCGCGGAGGCCGTGCCGATTCTCAAGGAAGTCCTCAAGCAGCGCGACGAGTGCCGCGTGGACGCGCGGAAAAAAGCGGTGTTCCTGCTCGCGCAGAAACGCGGCGACGATATCGCGTCGACGCTGCTCGAGGTCGCACGCAACGACCCGAGTACCGACGTGCGCGGCGATGCGATCTTCTGGCTCTCGCAGACGCGATCCGACGTCGCCATCCCGGCGCTCGACTCGATCGTCTTCCAATCCAAGGACGATGAGCTGCGCAAGAAGGCGCTGTTCGCGCTCTCGCAGCAGGCGCACGACCAACGCGCCCGCGCCGCGCTCCAGCGGGCGGCCGAGGACGAGCACATGTCCGACGACGTCCGCGAGCAGGCGATCTTCTGGCTCGGTCAGTCGAGCATCGTCGATCTCGACTACTTCAAGGCGCTGTTCAAGAAGTCTCAAAACGCCGAGATCCGAAACAAGATCATCTTCGCGGTGAGCCAGCATTCGTCGCCCGAGGCCGCGGCATGGCTGTTCGACGTCGCCAAGGACAAGGCCTACGACGTCGAGACTCGCAAGCAGGCGCTCTTCTGGCTCGGCCAGCGGCGTTCGACGTCGATCGACATGCTGCAGACCATCTACGATCAGTCGAAAGGCGACGACGAGATGCACCGCCAGGTGATCTTCGTTCTGAGCCAGCGCAGCGACGCAGCCGCCGTGGACAAGCTCATGGACATCGCGAAGAACGACTCGGACATCGACATGCGGAAGCAGGCGTTGTTCTGGCTCGGGCAGAAGAATGACCCGCGCGTGCGGCAGTTTCTCCTCGACCTGATCCGCAAATGATTCGACTTGGGCTTCTGACCGCGGCCGCATCCCTGGCCGCGGCGCCGCTCCTTGGCCAATCGCTGGCGAGTCGAGTGGATGCCGTTCGCGAAGGCACGATCGAGATGACGTTCGCGTCGCGCCCCGACGTGTGTGGCGACGGCCGAGGCAGTATCTGGACGACGCGCGGCGGCGGATACAACTCGTACGAGTGCGTGCACGGACCGGTACGGGTCACGATCGGCCGCAGCGACGGTCAGACCGTGAGCATTCGATCGTGCGTCGCCTGCCGGCCGCGCACTGACGGCGCTACGCAATTCGGCGACGTACCGGCCGACGAAGTGGCCCGCTATCTCCTGACCGTTGCAGTCGGGATCGGCGGAACGAGCGCGGACAAAGCGGTGAGCGCGGCCGCCCTTGCCGATGCGAATGTCGGGGCGGAGCTCGCGCAGCTGGCGCGCAATGAGAACGCCACGATTTCGTCGCGGAAGCAGGCGTTGTTCTGGTTCGGGCAATCCGACGCCCCGACGAAAGACCTCATTGCGCTCGACCACGATCTGACGTCGGAAACACTGCGCAAGCAATACGTGTTCGTGCTGTCGCAGCGTCACGACGACGCCGCCGTCGACAAGCTGATCGACGTGGCGCGTCACGATCCGAACACGGACGTGCGGAAGCAGGCGATGTTCTGGCTGGGCCAATCGCACGAGCCGAAGGCGCTGGCCTTTTTTAGAGATATCTTAACGCGCTGAGGAACCGACCCATGCGACCGTTCTTCTTCGCCTTCGCGGCCACGCTTGCCCCGCTTGCCATGGCGCCGCTTGGCGCGCAATCACTCGCGTCGCGCGTGGTCGAACATGATGGCAGCGTGGAAGTCATCTTCCCGAGCCGGCCCGAGGCGTGCGGTGACGGCCGGTCATTCATCTCGCACGTCTTTGGCAATCGGAACGATTTTGGCGATCGTCCCTGCGTGCATGGCCCCGCGCGCGTCGAGGTGACCGTGATGGACGGCGAGGTTACGCGACTGCGTTCCTTCGTCGGGCCCGTTCCGCCGAGCGCCAATCGCACGATCACGGCGAGCGCCGCGGACGCCGGTGCGTGGCTCACGCAGGTCGTGAACGGCGCGTCGGCCCGTGTGGCGCAGGAGGCGGTCGTGCCGCTCGTGCTCGTGGACGAATTCGAGCCGTGGGACGTTCTCTTACGTGTATCTCGCGATGACGCGCGGCCGCTCGCCGTGCGCCGCGCGGCACTCAACTGGGTGGGATTCGATGTGAATCATCACCTCGGACTGGACGACGCCTCCGCGGACTCCGAAGACGACGAGATGCGCCGGCAGGCCGTGTTCGTCCTGTCGCAGCGAGCGAAGCGCGACGGAACGGCGGAGCTGATCGATGCCGCTCGCACGTCGAGGCATCCGAGCGTGCGGCGCGACGCGATTTTCTGGTTGAGCCAGGTGGGAGAGCCTACCGCGGTGGCGAATCTGTACGCGGATCTGTTGAAGTCGCGTTAACTGGGTCATCGTCAGCGAGTGAGACGAGCGAAGGACCCCGTTCCGCCGAGGAGAGAGGTCCTTCGCTACGCTCAGGATGACAACTAGGCGCCAAGAAGCAGGAACGAATCGTACAACGCGTGCGTCCACGCGGTGATGCCGAACCCGCGCACGAGATACAGCGCGCTGAACGCGAGTCCGCTCAAGAAGCGGAACGTAAAAGATTGCAGCTGAAACTGGTCGCCGTACGGTCCGATGTAGTGAAACGCCGAGAAGATGAGCGCACCAATGATCGCGGCGACCGTGCCCGACACTCGCTTGCCGGTGCCGAGTACGACGCGCGCTCCCGCCGCCAAGCCGGTCACCAAGAACACGCGAAAGAAGAGCTCCTCGTACAAGCCGGCGCCCAGTGAGAGCATGAGGCGCGTGGTCCATCCCATCTGGGCAATCGCGCCGCCGGGCGCCTGGCCGCCTTGAATCATCAACGAGTGCAAAGAGCCGAGCAACTTCGCTGTGGTCAGTCCAATCACCAAGCCGAACGCAGCCGCGAGCGCGGTCGACTCGGCGAGCATACCGACAAACACCGCCGGACGAATGCGATCACGGCTCGCACGCAGGTCTCGGACGACGAAAAAGAGACCGAGCAGGATGATCAAGGCCATGAAAATGAGCGATCCGCGCGGGCCTGCAACAGCGGTGAATGCGCTTCGCAGCAGAACGTCCGCTCCGTTGCGAAGTTCGGCGCCCGGCTGAGCGAGCAGAGCAGCGAGCGCTTCGTAGCCGAGCAGCAGCGGCAACGCGAACAACACGCTGTAGCGGTGCGCTCGGCTCACCGAGAAGTAGGATGTCTTGCGCGTCGCGACGGCGGCGCCGGTTCGTGGAGCGGTCATTACTCGAGCTTACGGAAGGGAGCGCCAGGAAGTTCTGGCAACGTCGGCAGAACGCGGAAAGGGAGCGCGAATCTTCGCGGAGTTCCGTGAAAGTACGTGAAAGTATGCGAAGTTCAGCCGGGATGTTGCGGAACCGTTTTCATCGCACTAGGGTACGAGTGTGCGTCGCGAAGGTCGCGACCAAGAGTTTATGTCGAACCCGCAAATCCGAGGAGGTGATCCATTGTCTAACGGGACTCGTAACGGCAGGATCGCCGGAAGCCGCTAAGCTTCTTTTCCTGGCTTAGAGCGCCGGAAGCCTGCTAGTTCCGGTGAAAAACTGAACAAAGGGGCCGCTGTGGATTTCCACAGCGGCCCCTTTGTTCATCCTGAGGCGCGTAGCGCGGAAGGATCTGCTGATGCGCGCGCTCAGCCCCCCGCCATTCCGTCCTGGAAACCCTGCGTGCCTTGCTGAAATGAATGCACGATGATCGGACCAGCGATCTTCACGGCCGCGGCGATCGCGACACCGATCAATGCGGCCAACAGTGCGTACTCAGCGAACGATAAACCGGACTCATCACGAACGAACCGCCGTACTGCTTCGCGGAACACCATCGACTCCTCGGCTGCGGTAGGTGGGTGTGCCCAAACTGACTTAAAGGCAGGCCCCATGCCGACGTGTTTAGCGAATCCGGGATGCAGGGACATCCTGCACGGATCACTGGCCGGTACTGCCGAACCCACCCACCCGGCTCGTTGAGACGGAAACGCTTCCCTGCGCAATGCCGAGCACCTCGTAGCGCGACAGCACCATCTGCGCGATGCGCTCACCGTGCTCGATCCGGATATCATGCGCCGCCGTCGGATTGCGAACGATGACCATCCATTCGTCGGGATAGTCCGAGTCGATCGTACCGGGCGCGTTGGGAATCTGGAGCGCCTTCTTGAAACTCGTTCCGCTACGCGGGCGAATCTGCGCCTCGACACCCATTGGCAGGCGTGCCTTGAAGCCGAGCGGAATGAGTGCCGCAACACCGGGCGCGAGCGTAAAGATGCCGTCTGACGGATCAGTATCCCAGACGCGCCCTCCCTCGGAGCACTTCACTTGCCGGCCAGTCAGGTACGCGCACAAGTCATAACCGGCCGAGCCTTCGGTCGCGCGGCGCGGCGGTTGGGCGTCGTCGTGCAGCAGCTCCACGACGACGGTGTCGCTCGAGTTTGTGTCGTTCATGCGCGGAATCTAGCGAACCGCTCACCCTTGCTCAGCCGGGCAACTCCGCGGTACCCTCACGACATGAACCTTATGAGCCATATGAACCTTATGCACCGCTTCGTCCGCGTGATGCCGGCCGGCGCTCTCGCCCTGACGGCGTCCGTCACCACCGACCCGTACATGGGGTCCGGCATTTCGCGCGAGCTCGCGACGCGACGCGCGCACGAGCTGAGCGACGTTCGCTACGCGATGAATCTGTCGCTCGTCGGCCGCGACACCGCGTCCGGCATTATCGCCATCCGCTTCGACGCCCGGACGGCATCGGACGTCATTCTCGACTTCCGGGGCCCGAGCCTGAGCAACGTTCAGGTGAACGGCGCCACGGCCGCGACGACGTTCAATGGCGCGCATCTGCGAATTCCGGCCGCGGCCATCCATGCCGGCATGAACGTCGTGACGGCCAACTTCAAGTCGATGATTGCGCCGGCCGGTGCGAGCATCATTCGCTTTCACGACGACAAGGACGGCAACGACTACCTCTACACGCTGCTGGTGCCGTCGGATGCGAACGCGCTGTTCCCGTGCTTCGACCAGCCGGATCTCAAGGCGAGACTCACACTCTCTCTGGTGATTCCGAAGAAGTGGAACGCGCTCGCGAATGGGATCACCAAGGCACCGGGCGACACGCTGTTCGTTTCGGACGGTGGGCAAGCTGTCGACGTCCGGGACTGGAAGGTCATGCGCTTCCGCGAGACCGATCCGCTGCCGACGTACCTGTTCGCGTTTGCCGCCGGCCCGTGGCACGAGTTCAAGGGCGGCCCGCGCAACACCTCACTGTGGGTGCGCGAGTCGCGCGCCAGGGAAGTCGAGGTCGATTCCCTGCAGGATCAGGTCGGCTCGGCGCTCAATTCGCTCGAGAAATACTTCGGCGTGAAGTATCCCTTCCAGCAGTTTCAGTACCTGCTCGCGCCCGCGTTTCCGTTCGGCGGCATGGAGCACCCGGGCGTCACGATGTTTAATGAGGATTCTTTTATTTTCCGCGAACCGCCGACGCTCAATCAGCGGTTGGGACGCCGAGCGACGATCTATCACGAAGTGGCGCACCACTGGTTCGGCGACGACATGACCATGCGATGGTTCGACGACCTTTGGCTCAAGGAAGGCTTCGCGACCTACATGGCGGCCAAGATGCAGGATATCGAGGGGCTGCCGAACCCGTGGATGTCGTTCTACCTCCGCAACAAGCCGGCGGCCTACGACGTCGACCAGACTGCCGGTACGACGCCGGTATGGCAGCAGCTCGCGAACCTCGACCAGGCCAAGAGCAATTATGGCGCGATCGTCTACAACAAGGCGCCCGGCATCCTCAAGCAGCTCAACTACCTCGTCGGCGATTCGGCCTTCCGCGCGGGACTTCACAGTTTTCTCATTGCCCACGCGTATGGCAACGCGACGTGGCGGGATCTCCTGGCGTCCATCGGGCAGGCGGCGCACCGCGATCTGACCGAATGGGGCCGCGACTACATCCTGAGGCCCGGAATGCCGGTGCTCGAGCAGAAGATCGACGTCGCCAATGGTCGCGTCACGCGACTGCTGCTGGTGCAGCATCCCGCCCAGGCATTGTCCGGTCGCGGCGCGTGGCCCATCCGCACGGAGGTCGAGCTGTGGACCGCGGGACAACAGCCGACCTTGATTCCCGTGGAAATTCGCGCCGAAACGACGGTGGTTGCCGCGGCGGCCGGTAAACCGGCGCCAAGTTTCGTGTTCGCGAACGCCAACGACAACGCGTACGGGCTCGTCATGCTCGACCGCGAAAGCACGGAGTGGCTGTCCGCGCACATCGGCGAGGTTCACGACACCTTCCTTCGCGCGATGCTGTGGGGCGCGCTGTGGGATCTCGTGCGTGATGCGCGGCTCGCGCCTGAGCAATTCATCGAGACAGCCATTCGCGAATTGCCTACGGAGCCAGACGAGCAAGTATCCGCCGGTATCGTCGGCCGCCTCACGCGCGCGACGTCGACCTATCTCTCTGCCGCGCAACTCCAATCCGTGGCGCCTCGCGTCGAGCAGTTGTTGCTCGCCGGCGCATCGGACGCACGCAAATCGTACGGCGTTCGGAAGAGCCAGCTCGACGCGTACATCTCGATCGCCCGTACACCTCAGGCGATCGCGCGCCTGAACGCGTGGCTCGACAGCGCATCCACCGCGGGGCTTCCGCTCCGCCAGCCGACGCGTTGGTCGATCGTCACGCATCTCGTCGAGCGCGGCGCGCCGAATACCGATGCGCTGCTCGCCAACGAGGCGCGGCACGACACCACCACGGGCCGCCTGCGCAGTGCGTTCGTTGCCGCCGCCGGACGGCCGACGTCCGCGACGAAAGCGGAATACTTCGACCGCTACTTCCGCGATACGACGCTGAACGAGGATTGGGCGACGGGGAGCCTTCGCGCGTTCAATGCGCCGGACCAGTCAGCACTGAGTCTTCCCTATCTCGTCCCCGCGCTGGACAGCCTGCCCTGGATTCAGCGCAATCGCCGAATATTCTACCTCGGGTCGTGGCTCGGGGGATTCATCGGCGGCCAGCGCTCGCCCGAAGCATTGCGCGACATCGACACGTTTCTCACGTCGCATAAATCGCTGCCGCTCGATTTGCGGCAGAAGATTCTTCAAACGCGCGACGATCTCGAGCGCACCGTCCGCATTCGCGCGAGGTTCGCTTCGTCGGCCGGCGAAGCATCACGCGCCGTGAAGCGCGAGTAGTAATCGTCGCACGTGTCGAGCAGGTCCCCCGACACGTATCGCGATCCAAGGCGGCGCGCGCCCTGCAACCCAAGCTGGAACAGGTCGCGCGCCGTGCGAGCGAGCGAGGCATCCGCGAGACCAACCTGGCCCGCGGCGCGCAGCAGCACGCGACTTTCCGCGGCTAGCACCGCCGCTTCGCGCGAGGCACGGTCGTCGTATGCGATGCCCGACAGCAGCACGAGCGGCACCGCATACCACTCGACCGGTACGGCGTCGCACGAGCGCACTTCGAAGTGACCGCGCGGCCGGACTTCGGGGAACAACGTCGTGAGGTGCGTGTCCCAGCCAGACAGGTCGTTCGAGTGCTGCATCCACCACTCGAACGAACGCGACTCGCCGTGAATCGTCGTTCGCATCATGTCGTTGGCCGCGAGCGCAAACGCCGCGTATTCGTCGGCTGCGTCGCCACCGGCGCCGACCACACCGGTGCGCGTCGGATCCAACTGTCGCCAGCAGTGCGCGCGATAACTGCGATGCCCCGCTTCCTCGCCGAGATAATGCGACGAGTTGGCGAAGATCGCGATGAGGTACGGTGCCAGGTCGTTGAGCAGCCGCCATCGCGCCGAGGGAGTTGCTCCGCGGTCGAGCGACACCTGCATCGCCGCGGTTTGCCGCATCATGCGAATGCCGAACGGTCCAATGCGCTCGAAGTACGCCGTCATGCGCTCGTAGCGCGGCGCGTGCAACTGAAGCGGAATGTCGCGCGCGTCGTTGAACGGGTCGATACCGATCGACGTCAGTGTGATGCCACGCTCGAGCAAGTCCGCGCGCAGTGGACGCACGATGTCGTGCAACAATGCCACGAGCGCATTCACGGAGTCGCACGGCACGCTGCTGATCTCGATCTGGCCACCAGGCTCGAAGCTGACGAGTGCGCGTCCCGGGACGTCGAATTTCGTCATTCCGCCGACGGCGGCAATCTCTCGCCAGCCGTGGCGCTCGCCGTAAGCGCGCAGCGTTTCGATCAATCCGCCGCGCTCGGCCTCGAGCGCCACCGGCCGATTCGACTCGCTCCCCAGCGCCAGCAGTTCCACTTCCGCGCCGATGGCGCGCGTCTGGTCGCTCGCCGGCGTGAAGCACTGTGCATGAATGGCGTCACGCAACCGTCGATGTTGCTCCGGTGAGACGATCATCCCGCGGGCTCCAACAGCGACAACGCAAACCGATGTTGCGCATCGGTCAGCCAGGTCGCGATTCGCAGATCCGATGCCGCCGCGAGCGCCTCGACCGCGGCGCGATCGTACTTGTGACTGAGCTCCGTGCGAATGAACTCCCCGTCGGCCAGCACGAGACGCGGCAGTCCCGGAATCGACACGACTTGCTGTCCGCGCGACACCAGTCGCATCTCGATGCGATGCTCGCGCTCATCATAGAGCGCACGATGCTCGAAGGCTTCCGGGTTGAAATCCGCCCCCAACTCCGCGTTCAACACGCGGAGCATGTTGCGATTGAATTCCGCGGTCACACCGGCGGCATCGTTATACGCGGCATGCAACACGTCCGAATCCTTTCGGAGATCGGTGCCGAGCAGAAGGCGATCGCGCAGGCCCATCTGTCCGCGCACCCGGCGCAAGAGCGCGATCGCGTCACGCCCGGCGAAATTGCCAATCGTGCTACCCAAGAACGCAAACAACAGTGGACGCCGGATATCGCGAGGCAGCGCGATCGTGCTGCCGATGTCGGCAACGATCGGCAGCACCTCGAGCCCGGCGTACTCGCGCTCGAGCGCCTCGCGTGTCGCGTCGAGGAACTCGGCGCTCACGTCGATGGGCACGTATGCCGGTGCGTCGATCTCGGCAAGCATGGCGTTCAAGAGCAGACGTGTCTTCTCCGCGCTGCCGGCGCCAAGCTCGACGAGCGTGCACGGTGCGACCGAGCGCACGAGACTCGCCGCGTTCGCCTCGAGAATCTCGCGTTCGGCGCGCGTGAGATAATACTCCGGAAGCCGCGTGATCTCCTCGAACAACCGAGATCCGCGCTCGTCATAGAAATACTGCGGCGACAATTCCCGTGGAGTTCTCCACAGCGTCTCTCGCACGTCGTCGAGAATGGCCCGTCGCCGAATGGCCGCGCCGTCCTCGCATCGCGGAATCGTCGAACTAGTCATCGCGCGCGCACCGGAAGCCGCTGAAGATCTGCCGGCGAATGGGATAATCCCAATTGCGGAAGGTCGCGCGCGCGACAGCGGGACGCGTCGCCCACGATCCGCCGCGCAACACCTTGTACTCGCTGCCGAAGAACACTTCAGAGTATTCGGGATAGGGAAACGTGCGATATCCCGGATACGGCAGGAAATCGCTCGAGGTCCATTCCCACACGTCGCCGATCATTCCATAGCAGCCGAGCGGGGACCAGTTTTGACCGTAGCTCGCGATGGGCATGGTGCCGAACGACAGTTGATCGACGTTGGCGTGCGACGCCGTGACGGCTTTGGGCTCGTACACGCTGTTCGCGCGTGGGCTCCAGCGCGCCGCAACCTCCCACTCGAATTCCGTCGGCAACCGCTTGCCCGCGAAGCGGGCGAATGCCTCCGCCTCGTAGTACGAGACGTGACACACCGGCAGCTCGGGCCGCAGCGGCTCGACGCGATCCATCACGCGCACGCACCAATCAATGTGGCTCGTCGCTGCGGCGCTACGCACCTTCGCTCCGAGTTCCGCCGAGGCGGCCGCGGCGTGGCTCGTCGCTGCGGCGTTACGCACCTTCGCTCCGAGTTCCCCCGAGCCGGCCGGCGCGTGGCTCGTCGCTGCGGCGCTACGCCCCTGCGCTCCGAGTTCCCCCGAGCCGGCGTCTCCATCACGGATCCAGTACTTCGGCGCCTCGACACGCGCTTCCTGAAGCCACGCCCAGCCCGCATCTGACCAGAACTCTCGTGTCGTGTAGCCGCGCGCGCGGATGAATTCGCGATAGTCGTCGTTCGTCACCGGAAACACGTCGATCGAGAACGGCGCAACGTCGCGTTCGTGCGCGGGGCGCTCGTTGTCGTACGCGATCGTTCGGTCGTCGGTGCCGATGATCACGCGTCCGCCGCCGAAGCGCACACTGTCGCGTACGGGCCGCGACGACGGACGTCGCGGTTCGGTATAGCGTCGCGACGCAGCATAGGGCGCACCCTGCTTGAGCTGCAGCGTCTGCAAGATGGTCTCATTGTGCTGATACTCGTGCTGCAAGACCATGTTGTACACGTATCCATTCCGTAACAGCTCGTCGCCGTTCGCGAAGTCAGCCGATTCGAGGCGGCGCAGCACGCGTGCGCGAACGTCGTTGAGAAGCGTGCGGCATTCGTCGAGCGACGGAAGCTGCAACTCGCCCCGCACCTTTCGCGGATGCTCGAACGGGTTGTAGATGCCGGGCATCTCTCCGAACTCCACGGGCCCCTCGAGATTCCGCACCAGCCACAGCTCCTCGAAATGCGCGATGTGGCCCAAGTCCCAGATGATGGGACTCATCAAGGGATCGTGCTGGCGGTGCAGGTCCTCGTCGGTCAGCGGCTCGATCAGCTCGAAGGTTCGCGCGCGTGCCTCGTCGAGCCGCGCCGCGATGTCGTCGTGCGTCGCGATCATCAAGTTTCCGGTTGTGTCCAGCGTTCCACGATCGCGAGCCCGCCATCGACGGCGAGCGCCAGCAGCGCCGCGGGAATTGCTCCCGACAGGATCATGCGCGTGTCGGCCAGCGCGAGTCCAGCCACGATCGGTTCTCCCAGCCCGCCCGCACCGATGAAGGCTGCCAGCGTGGCGGTTCCGACGTCGATCACCGCCGCCGTACGAATACCGGCCATGATCACCGGCATCGCCAACGGAAACCGAACGTGGCGCAAGATCTGTGCGTCCGTCATTCCGAGCGCGCGCGCCGCGGCGACCGCGGCCGGATCCGCGTCCCGAACTCCCGTGAACGTATTCCTGACGATGGGATACAGCGAATAGAGAACCAACGCAACCAACGCCGGTACCACGCCAATCCCGAGGAGAGGAATCATGAAGGCGAGCAACGCGATCCCGGGCAGCGTCTGAAGTACACCAACCGCGCGAATCACGGATTCCGCGCGACCCGACATGCGCTCCAATACCAATCCCAGCGGCAGCGCCACGGCGACCGCGCAGAGCAGCGAGACCGCCACCAACACGATGTGTCGCGCGAGCAAGTGTCCGATCTCGCGCCAGTGCGCTCGCATGTACGCGCTCATACCATCGCGACCCGTCGACGCCGCAACGTCCGTCGCGCGCGTCGCGCCATCGAGTGAAAGCGACGCGAGCGCATCGCGCGCCACCGTCGCGACGGACGTACCATCGACTTCGACGCGCTTGTTGAGCGCGCGCATTTGCTCGTCATCCAAACGCCCGCTGAGCTCCGCGAGCGCGGCAATCGCGGCCGGATTGTCCTTCGCCAATCGAGGGCTCACCACGGCGGCAGCCTGGTACGGCGGAAAAAAATGTCGATCGTCCGCGAGCACGACGAGATCGTACCGCGCGATCAACCCATCGGTCGAATATCCGTCGATCACATCGACCTCGCCCGCGGCCAACGCTTGATACTTCACCGCCGGCAGCAACGCCCGCACATCACGGAAATGCAATGCGTACGCGCGCTGAAGTCCCGGCAGCCCGTCGGCGCGTCCTATGAAGTCCGGCGTCAGGCCCGCGCGCAAACGCGCCGACGCCGCGCCCAAATCGCTCAACGTGCGCAGATGCAGCGAATCCGCGGTGCGCCGCCTCACGGCGATCGCGTAGCTGTTCTCGAACCCCAGCGGCGGAAGCCACCGCACGTCGTACTTCACGCGAAACTCACGCGACACCCGCGCATATACGGCCTCGGCATCTCCCATCGGTTGTTCGCCGAGTATCGCAAGCAGGCCCGTACCCGTGTACTCGGGGTAGACGTCGATCGCGTTCGCGCGCAGCGCGCCGAACGCGATTTCCGTGGCGCCCAACCCGGGTCGCCGCACGACGCGCAGACCACGCGCCTCGAGAAGCTGAGCAAACATTTCCGCCAGGAGATACGACTCGCCGAACGGTTTGGATGCCACGACGACCGGCGGCGTCGCCCGACCTCCCTGGGTCGCCAGCTGAATGAATAGCGCCGCAATCGCGACGACGTTCACGAGATGTTCTCCGCCGGCTCAGCGGCCACTCGCGCGCGCTCCAGCAATCGTTTCACGTAGGCCGTCGCCGGATCGGCGACGAGCGCCTCGGGCGACGCGATCTGCTCGATCTTCCCTGCCCGCATCACGGCGACGTGCGTCGCGAGCAGCAACGCTTCGTGCAAATCATGCGTCACGAGAACCGTCGTCATCGCAAGGCGCTCGCGAATCCCCGCGAACGCATCCTGTAAGTCGGCGCGCGTGATCGCGTCGAGCGCGCCGAACGGCTCGTCGAGCAACAGCAGCGACGGTTCGCCGGCGAGCGCGCGCGCAATCGCAACGCGTTGCCGCTGGCCGCCCGACAATTTGCGCGGCCAGCGATCGGCGAACCGCGCAGGATCGAGCCCAACGAGCGTGAGCGCCGAGCGCGCGCGTTCCGCGGCATCGGGAGCGCCGTTCAGCCGCAGGACCAACTCCACATTCCGCTGTACTCGCCAGTGAGGAAGCAGTCCGCCGTCCTGCGGCACGTAACCAATACGCCGGCGCAGCTGCACGGGATCGACGGTCGAAACATCGACGCCATCTACACACACGACACCCGCGTCGGGATCGACCAACCGGTTGAACGTCCGCAGCAGCGTCGTCTTGCCCGATCCACTCTCGCCGATCAACGCGAGCGAAGCGCCCCGCGGCAGCGTGAGAGAAACCTCATCGAGCGCACTAACGTCACCGAAGCGCTTCGTGACACGCTCGGCGGACAATACAATCGATTGTGAATTGGTGCCGGCGGCGGAGACAGCCATCCGCGGAAGATCCATGCTCCCGCAAGGCCGCGGAAGATCGTCCGGCGATTTCTAGCGGAGCCTAGCGATGGCTAGCGCTCCGACGAACCGCTGTCGTCCCCATCGCGACGCGCCAGCCACATCGGTTGTGCGACGCAGTGGTCGAAGTCCTGACCATGACACGTCGACTTGGCCGACCGCTGGACTTCGCGACGCACGACGTCGGGATATCGCTTGCAGTCGCGCGTATTGCGGCCATGCACGCAGCCGTTGTAGCGCAGCAACGCCTTGCGCCACGCTTGATCCTGATTGTCCACGAGCTCGGTCGCCTTCTCGGCGACCCAGCCGAGAATGAAGACGCCGTATTTGAGATTCGTGGAGTCGGTGTGCACGTTCGACCCGAACTTGTGCTTGAGCCCGCTCCACGGCCGAGGCGAAACCTGCATCAAACCGATGGCGCCGACCTTCGAGCGCGCGCTGGACTTGAGCTCGTCGTTCTCGGTTAGCATGACGCCAAGCACCAACGCCGGCGGAACGCGGCGCGTGTACGCTTCGCGCACCGCGACGTCGGCCAGATGTTGCGCCCGCGCCTGATTCAGCTTGCCCGTGCGAAGCAGGTCCATTGCGAACAGCTCGCGATCGCGCAGAAACTGCGGCGTCTTGAGCGCCACCGCCGCCGAGGCGTGAATCCAGGGCGCGTGCAGCTCCGTCGAGTCCACATAGCTGTGCTCGATGATCGCCGACACGACCGGCTTTTCACTTACATAAACAGGCCGGCTGATGTTCACGGCAACAACGATCGCACCCAGAGAACCGAGCGCGACCGCCAGCTGCGACCAAAGAGAACGCCGAAATGAAATGACTGCCTCCGCGCGTCGGGCGAGTGGGCGTGGGAGTGCACGTGCGTGCGCGATGCCGGGAATGAGGCCACCGACACCAAACTTACCGAGCTCGGCGGACCAGAGTTCCAGGTCCGCGAGCCGAACTCAGCCAATTGGTTGACTGATAACGTCTTACGTTGTTCACAGGGTAAGGCGTGCAAGCCGTTCGCGCAACCCGATTTGCGATATTCTTGCAGATTGGCGCGGCATCCTTTTTGTCACACGCCGGGTATGTGACGCAGGTCCCAGTCACGCGCACGAAGCACACGCGCCTCATGTGCGGTTCTCTTGCGGTTCTCTCTAGCACCACCGACTCAATGGACAGCTCGGCCCGCACCGACTCGGAGTTCGATCCGCCGGCGCGTTCGCGACCACCACGCATCAAGAAGAAGCGCCGCATTCAGCCGCCGACGATGTACGCGATCGTGTTCATCGCGCTCGTCACGCTTGCGATTCTCGCGCAGTTCGCGGTGCACATGGCGCGCACGGACCCACGCGACACGCGCGCCATCGCCGAGCGCGAACTTCAGGTGAACACGCTGCTGCCCGGCGAGAAAGTCTTTCGCGAAGTGTCCGTGTTCAAACGGCCGGCGATCAGCTATTTCCGCGCGACACGCGGGCTGCTCGTTCTCACCAACAAGCGGCTCCTCTATCTCGGCCTCGAGCCGCGCGATCTTCTCGCGGCACCCGATCTGCCGCCCACATTCGAGGAGCGCGATTTCTCGCTCGACACGACGGTGCATGTCTCGTCGGGACGCACCTTCTTCGGATTGGCGAAAGCGGTCGTCATCAAGACGCCGACCGAAGAGCTGCGCCTTGGCGTGCCTTCAGGTGCGTGGCCGCGCGCCGACATTCTGATCATCGCGATGGACGCGCGCCACGACAAGGCGGTGGCGAATGCCGCGCAACAGCGCCAGTTCCTGGCGAAAGCCGAAGCGGAGCGCAAAGCCGCGGAAGTAGAACGCCGAAAGGCGAAGTACTACACCGTGCGCCGCGGCGACGCACTCGGCAGCATCGCGACGATCTGGAATACGACACCGGACAAACTACGCAATTGGAATCATCTGCCGGACAATCGCATTCGGGTCGGTGAAGTCCTGCTGGTCAAACCCGCGATCTGATTCAGTGGCTAGACGGCGTTCAGCGAACGTCCACTCTCGCGGCTCCGTCGAATACCACGCGCAACACGAACGCGCTCGATGTCGTGTACACGCGATCGATGCGAACGTCCGTCACGCCGCCGCTGAGTTGAACGCCGGGCGCGAGCTCGCGATCGAGCTGCGCGTCGAGCTGCGTCATGACGCGGTCGAGCTGATCGCCGATCGCCAGGTGGCCGTGTCCCGTGGCTTGGTCGAGCGCGCGACGAATACGCGGCGCGCCTAGTGTGGCTTTGATGCTCGAGAGTTTGCTCGAGCTTTCGAGCGTGAATCGCAGGTCGCCGATCAACACGGCGCGCGACGCGGCATCGTAGCCGACGCGACCGAGAAGATAGAGCGCGCCCGACACGCGTCCGGTGACGTCGACGCGGACGACGGCGGTATCGCCGACGCCCCAGACTTTGATCTCGCCGACGGTAATTCCCTTTCCCGCGACTTCGCCGGACAGCAGCGCCGTCGCGCGGCGACTGAGCTCATCGAACGGCAGCTCGATCTCGAGCGGGACGTGGATACCGTTGGATTTCGTTGCCAGCGTGAGCGAGGGCAGCGGCCGCATGTCCGCGGGAGGCGTCGAACCGACGACGACGCGCGGATGCGCCGTCAGCACGATCGACGTCGTGACGGCCGCGCCGTTGCCGGTCGGCGCACCAAGGCTGGCCGCATCGGGCGACATGCTGAACCAGATCGTGGATGCCGAATCGAGCGCGAACGGGTGCTGCAGCATGCGCCACATCGAGTCTGCCGCCGGCTTGAGATCCGCCACAGCAGGCACGATGGAGTCGAACTCCTGGCGCAGATGCGAGAGCTGGCCCTCGAGCATGTGCTTGATCGTGGGTGTGGCGTCGACGCGGAATGCGGTCACCTGACACGGATCGAGAATGTCGGGTGCGAGCACCGTCGCGCGCGACGCGAGTCGCCAATCGGTTCGCCAATACAGATTCGTGGCCAACCGCAACTCGGCGCGCTTCATGGGCTCGGGCTCGTACCCGCAGCTCGCGACGCCGATCCCGCCCGGCAAGCCGACGCGCGCGCGGAACCGCAATCGCGTGAACAGCGTGATCCGATCGTTGAACATCTTGAGATCGAGACTGTCGCGCCGATACACGTACTGATGGCAGACAAGACCACCCATCGCGCTGCACTGCGCGCGGTCGAGACTGTCGGTGACGGGAAAGACGGAGTCGATGCGCGCCTTGATGCCGCTCATCGCGATCGTGACGGGAACGGCAATCGTTGCCGGCTCGGCCGGCGGCGGCGTGACGGACACGCCTGCGGGCGTCGGCGACGGGACATCGAAATGCCGCGAGCAGGCCGCGGCGAATGAGAGCGCTATGACGACGCGCGCGCGACGCATCACGCGAGCGCTGATCAACGATCTCACCGCGCGGCGACCGATGCCGGCACTATCACGCCGCGACACTCGCCGAACCCGATGCGCGGCCTGCCCTCCGCTTCGCACCACCCGCGGAGGATGACTTCGTCTCCATCCTCGAGGAATGCGCGGCGTTCGCCCGTCGGCAGCTCGAGCGGCTCGGTTCCACGCCACGTGCGTTCGAGGAGACAGCCGCGCGACTCTTTCGTGGCGCCGGACACCGTGCCGCTCGCCAGCAAATCGCCTGGACGCAGATTGCAGCCGTTGCTCGCGTGATGTGTCAGCAGTTGCGCAATGGTCCAGTACATGTCGGTGAAGCTGCCGCGGCTGATCCGCATCGGCTCCATGGTGCGTTGGCGCATCTGCGCCGACGACAGCGAAACCTCGAGTGTGATCGCTAAACCACCTCGTTTAGTATCACTCTGCGAATAAAGATGCGGCAGCGGGACAGGATCCCCTGGCGCCCGCGCGAACGCCGGCGCGCGATACGGCTCCACGGCGTCCAGCGTCACCACCCACGGCGAGACCGAGGTCGCGAAGCTCTTCGCGAGGAAGGGGCCCAGCGGCTGGTACTCCCACGTCTGCACGTCGCGCGCGGACCAGTCGTTCACGAGACAGAGCCCGAAGATGTGCGACGGCGCGTCATCCATCGCGATTGATGAACCCAACGTGTTGCCGGGCCCCACGAAGACGCCGACTTCCAGCTCGTAGTCCAGCCGCAGGCTCGGCCCATACGTCGGCGGTCCATCACCGTCGCGCGTCTGTCCGTTCGGGCGATGCACCGATGTTCCGCTGACGACGATCGACGAGGCGCGGCCGTGGTAGCCAATCGGCACCCACTTGTAATTCGGCAGCAACGGATTGTCGGGACGAAACATGCTGCCGACGTTCGTCGCGTGATGCATCGACGCGTAGAAGTCGCTGTAGTCGCCGATCGATGCCGGCAGCAGCATCTCGACGTCGTCCATGGGCACGAGCACGCGCGGCATCGGGGGCGCGCCGGCGCGCAGCAAATCGCTGATCGTTCGCCGGAGCGCTTGCACCGCGTCCCTGCCCTGTGCCATGAGCACATTCAAATTCGACGCATCGAGCAGCGACGCCGCGCGCAGGTCGAGAATCTGGTCGCCGATCGCGACACCGACGCGCGCGTCTTCGCCCGCGCGGCGAAAGACGCCGAACGGCAAGTTCTGAATTGGAAAGTCGGTCGCGGCGTCGTTCGCGGAATCCACCCACGAGCGAAGCGCCGGATCGTGCGTAGTGTCGAGCATGTCAGGGAAGAAAGCCGAGCAAACGAAGGTCGTCCACTGGCTCGCGGAAGGAGCACGAGCCGAACGAGGTCGCCACCCGTTGCCGCGCCGACGCAAGCGCACTCGCGTCGAGCTGGCGGCCGTGCCACGCGACGCTGTGCGGCGCGAACGTGAACGCGCTTGCATCACGTTCCGTCACAATGCGCTCGGCGTCCGCGTCCGATGTTCCCTGGGCCATGAACGCCGCCGCGAGAAAGACGTTCAGGTAGCCGTACATCGGTCCGTGCGGCGCATCGTCCGCATAGGTGAGTCGGAAATCGCCGCGAATGGGATGATGCAAACCAGCGGTCGCCTTGAACGGGACGCCGGCGTCGAGGCAACACCGAATGAAGCGAACGATGTCGCCCGGCGCGGGGAATGCTTCGGCGGTGACACCGCCGGTGCGAACCTTGGCGTGGATGCCTGCGCGCTTCACGGCGCGGACGAGCGCAGCCGGATCGGGCGACACCGGCAGCTCAGCGAAGACGACAAACTCGTCGTGCCCGAACGCCGCCGCGGCGACGATGTCTTCTTCACGCACTGCCTTGCACTCGAGCGTGTCGATCGCGGCGTTCGTCACGATTGCGTTGAATGCGCGAACGCGCTGCACATCGCCGGCGATGTCAGGGCCAGCCAACGCGGACACCGCCCACGGCGCGGGGCCGGCTGGATGCACGCCTTCGAGTGCGGCACCGAATTCATCGAGGCGCGCGACAGAGACGACGAACCGGCCGAGCATCCATGCGTCGGCCGACGTGCGGTACGCATCGTACTCGCGAACGGCGGCCGGCATGTCGAGCGCCGCGGGCGGAAACAGCCCGGCGTAATCCACCACGCCGTGCAGGAGCGCCCGCAGCGCCTCGCTCACGGCTCGAGCTTGCGCTTCGTATTGACGATGGTGCCGCGACAGGTCGCGGCGCCGCAGCGGCACCCGTAGAAACGGAGATCCGCCTCGGTGTACTTCGGATCATCCTCGTACATGTAGTCGTAGGTGATCTCGTCGCCCGCCGCGATGTCCTTCAACGCCTCGATCCAGATGCGCCCGCGAATCACGAACGTCTCCGCGTTCGGATCGCACGAGTGGTTGATGAAGCGCGCTTCATTGCCGTTGAACGCCGCGTCCACACACTGCTTCGTATTCACGATGAACAGAAACGTGTGGTGATCGCGCATTTTCTCATCGTCGTACCGGCGATCGGCTTCGGCGTTGCTGATCTTCTCGCCCGTGTACTCGATGATGCGCGTTCCCTTGGGGATAGCCTTGCGCGCGAACGCGCCGAGCCCGTGAATGGGCGAACCGCGCAGTTCCATCCACTCGTTGACGGGACCCGCTTTGCCTGCCGGCGACTTGCGTGCCGGCGGCGGCGTTGGCGCTGGCTTTCGAGTGGTGCGCTGCGTGGCGCGTTTGGCGGCGCGTTTGGTGGCGCGCTGCGTCGGACCTTTCTTTGCGGCGGTCTTCCTGCGTGTTTTCGTCGGCATGTCGTCCTGGTTTGTCATCCCGAGCGAGCGCTCTGCTCCGCTCAGGATGACAAACCTAGCCGATCAGAAATCGAACCGCATGCCCGCCGTAAGGCCGAAATTGTTCGCCGTGTTGCCCGTAATGCCGAGGCCGGTCGCGTCCTTGAAATTGAACTTGCCGATGTAGTCGCGGGCGAGAACGCGCAACGCCATTCCACGTCCCACGGTGAAGTCGGCGCCAACGCCGACGTTGCCGGCAAGGTTCGTCGCGCTCGCGTTGATGACCGACACGGCGTTGACGTCGTACTTCATCGCGCCGACACCTGCCTGCACGAACGGGGAGAGCGCGGTCCCGCCAGCCTTCGCGTTGCCGAGATCGTACTCGAGGTCCGCGTCATACAGGAGCACCGACGTCGTGCCCAGCTGCACGCCGCCGAGAATCGGCAAACCGACCTGCATGTTGGAATTCGTATAGCCGATGTTGCCGACGAGCGACAGCTGCGGCGACAACGACAAACCCGCCTGAGCGCCATACAGCATGCTTGGCTTGCTGCTCAAGCTCGTGCCGAGCGGGCCGCTGAGATAGTTGCCGAAGATCATCGCGCCGGCGTATGGCGTGACGTGAAGAACGGTGCCGGATTCCGGCGCCTGGGCGAGTGCGGGAGTCGCGAGTACCGACGACGCGATGAGAGCACGAATGAGGCTGCGCATGAGTCGAATGATTGAGATGTGAGCGTGTCTTCAACCGCCCACTCAGGCACGATGGAGACCACTGGGCGTGCCCGCTTTAACATCTTGCAATCACTCGGCTTAGCAGATTTGTGGCGTTCCGCCGAAACGGCTCGGCGTCATCTGCATGGGACGCGCATTCGTCCTCTTCCAGCTACCGCCGCAAAGTTACGGGTCGCTACAGGTATCCCATCGCCTGGAGCGCCTCGTAGCGGCGAAGCGGCGACGACGGAAAGTTGGTTCCACCGCCGTCGATGCGAAACGAGCGTCCGGGAAACTTCACCGCATGCGCCTTCGCGACGACCGCTTCCCACGCGGTGGGAATGGTGTAGCCGAACGCGTTCGCGACGAGCACGTCGTCGTAGTAGCCGGCGGTCAGCAGGAGATCGCCTTCTCGGTACGCGTCGTAGAGGTACAGATCTCGCGCGATCGTCTCGGGAAACTGAATCACCTTCCCCGACGCGCGATGATCCATGTACATCGAGCACGACGCGCCGAAGCCCGGCGCGAAGTTGGGACGGAACGTGCCGTCGACGAGTGACGCGAACGTATCGCCGAGCGGATCGCGATTCAGGTTCCACAGCAAGTTCGGATGCGCGTTGTACCCGAACCGCTCGCACTTCTCGAAGAACCAGACGCCATCGCGCGCGGCGATGAAGTTGGCGTCGCCGAATCCGGTGTAGCGCATCTCGCGGTACGCCGGAAACAAGCGGCCAACACTCTCGCGAACCGCGCGGCTGTCGACAGGAATGCCGAACACGAAATCGAACGCGCAGCCGATCAGATCGCCCAGGTCGCCCGCGAGCTTCTTCTTCGATTCGATCGACATGAACGCGAATTGGGGTTCGCCGTTGACGAACCACACCTCGACGTTCGTCTCGATCCCGTCCTTGAGCTCCTGCAGTACGAAGGACGAGTTGGTGCCCAGCGACTTGAGATGCTGCCGCAACTCGAGATTGGCCTCCTCCGCCGTCTCCGACTGCGGCAGCCACGTCTCGTAATTCTCGCCGCGATCGGGCTTGTACACGTACGCCGTGTTCGGGTGCTGCTCCAGGAAGGACACCGCCGCACACGACTCGTCGAACGCGAAGGAAGGCGGCGGCGTGATGCCGTACTTTTCGACGAAGCTCAGACAAGCGTCGCGGTCGTGCTCCATCGTGTCCGCATACTTGCCGCCGCCGAGCACCTTGAAGCCCTCGGACCGCAGCAGCTCGTTCTCCTCGACGCTGTGGTTCTCGTCCCACACCCAGTACGCGTTGCGGAAGCGGTGGCGGTCGTGAATCACCTCGCGCAGGGCGCGCTTCTCAACGAGCCCGTTGCCGACGAGATCGTACGCGCAGGCCGCGCGCCGGTCGGCGATGCCACGATAGGCAACCAACACGTCGTGACCCTCGTCGCGGAGGCGAAGGGCGAATCCTAGACCGGCGAAGTGACTGGTGGCGATGACGAAGCGCATGGCGCTTCTCTCGAATTCAAGCGGCGTGCCGGTACGAACTGTGCATTTTGCGGCACGCGAGTCGAACCCTTCTCACGAGAGCGGAATGAGCAAACTGCTGCGCGGCGTCGCCGCCGGGTACGGTGCGAAAAAACTGGGTGGCGGCTGCTTCAGCACCGTCCTGATTTTCATCCTGCTTTGGTGGCTGCTCGGCCACTTCGGAATCTTCAAGTAGATATCGACGCGCGCCGTGTCTTCGTCACTCGCCAGCCGAATCGCGCGAGCGACACCCGGCCCGCCGCGTCGACACGCACACCTTCGCGCTCGAGCAGCAGGCGCTGGGTAATTCCAGCGCCGCTGCGCGCGAGCTCGAGACTCAGTCGTCCCTGCGCGTTGATCACTCGGTGCCAGGGAAGCTTGCTCCCGGGCGGCAGCGCGTGCAGTGCGTACCCCACGAGCCGCGGCTGCCCCGGCATTCCGGCGATTCTGGCGACGCTCCCGTATGTCGTAACGCGGCCGCGCGGAATCTTCCGCACGGCCGCGTAAATCTTCTCGTACGACGTTCCGCCTCGCGGCACGCGGGCGCCCTGGTCGCTACTTCCTCGATCCGGCCGCGGACCCCACCGCGGCGCCTCGCTGCTCCTGCAGCAGCTCGACGAGCGAGCACCCGGCGCCGAGGATGTGCTTGCGCATGCGATCGAGCGCGGTGTCGACGTCGTTGGCGACGATCGCATTCGTGATGGCGCGGTGCTCCTCGTTCGCGCGTTCGCCGCCGTGCGCAAGCAGCACCTGCATGCGGAAGTAGCGATCGCTGTGCTGATGCAGTTTCTGCAGCAGGTTCATCGTGAAGACGCGGTTCGCCGGCGCGTACAACGCCGAATGGAAGTGCCAGTTGAGCGGCCCCCACCGCGTCGCCTCGCCGGCGCGCAACGCGTCCTCGAATTCATCGAGCACGTCGATCGCGCGGTCCAGTTGTTCCTTCGTCATGCGGGGAATGGCGCGACGCAGCAGATCGGACTCGATGTCCGCGCGCAACTCGAAGAGCTCGACGATCTCCTCGAGCGAGAGACTCGACACGACGGCGCCACGGTGCGGGCTGAACGTCACCAGCCCTTCGGCCTCGAGCTGGCGCAACGCTTCGCGCACGGGAATGCGGCTCACGCCCAGTTCGTCGGCGAGCGCATCCTGGCGCAGCGGCTCGCCTTCGGGGTAGTCGCCGCGCAGAATGCGTTCGCGAAGTGCGTCGACCGTCATGCTGGCGATGGTCTGCCGTTGAATCGGCACGGCGGTACCGCGTGTGGGCGCGACAGGGATTGCTGAATAGAGGGGGAGGCGGCTCGGTTCGGTGGCGGAACGTCTCGTCATCCAAGCTCCATGGGGACCGCGGGTACCGCGAGTGCGACGCGCAACGGTGCAACTTTATCGCAACGCGGCGGATACAGTATCCTCGCGTTCGCCATGCCGCAAGCAAGGCACCGCTTCGACCGGCAACGCATTACCATCTCCGCCCATGCCCTTCCGGACACGCGGTCCTTGAAGCATCCTCAAGGCTGCCCGCAAGTCCACGCCACGACCGTCCGAACGGCGTCCCCACCGCATATCTCACTCTCATCCGGCCGTCCCGGGACCCTATCTCATGGACTTCCTGACCCGCGTTCGCAATGCAGAACCGATCGCTCTTCTCATCGCCGCCATGGGAGCCGTCACCCTGTTTTATTTGGTGATCTTCATTCGCGCGATGGTTCGCGATCGAGAGTCCGGTCAGCCGGTCAGGTCATCGGCCCTCATGTGGCCGATCAGCTTCGTCGCCAACTTCTTCGACACACTCGGCGTCGGCTCGTATGCGACGACGACGACGATGGTGCGGTTCTTCAAGCTGATTCCGGACGAAAAGATTCCGGGCTCGCTGAACGTTGGCTACGTGTTGCCGACCGTGACCGAAGCCTTTCTGTTCATCTATGGATTCCGCGGCCTGATCACCGTCGAGCCGGTGCAGGTCGATCCCAGAACGCTGATCTCCCTCATCGTTGCCTCGATTCTTGGCGCATGGCTCGGCGCCGGCGTCGTTTCGTCCTGGCCGCGCCGAAAGATCCAGGTCGGTATGGGACTGTGCCTTCTCGCCGCCGCCATCATCATGGTCGTGCGCATGACCGTCTTCCATTCCCTGACCGTCGGAACCACGAGCCTCACGGGCACGCGATGGATTCTTGGGATGGGCGGCTTGTTCATCCTGGGCGCGCTGATGACACTGGGCATCGGCCTCTACGCGCCGTGCTTGATTCTCGTGACCGCGCTGGGCATGACGGAGAAGTCGGCGTTCCCGATCATGATGGGCGCGTGCGCGTTCCTCATGCCGGTGGCCGTCGCACGGTTCATTCGGGCGCGCGCGTACTATTCGCCGGCGATGATCGGCATGGCGATCGCCGGCATTCCGGCCGTGCTGCTCGCCGTGAAGTGGTTTACGAATCTGCCGATGGCGTACGTCAAAGTCCTGGTCATCGTCGTGGTGACGTACACCGCGATCAGCATGCTGCGCGCGGCGCGCAGAGAGAGAGACCTCGCCAGCGACGCGACCGCGGCGGAAGCGCAGCCGGCGCTGTGAGCAAAGTGCCCTTTCGTCATCCCGAGCGAGCGTCGGCGAGTCGAGGGACCCCCGTCCCGGCGGAGGAGTTCTCCGTAGTGAAGGGGATCCCTCGACTCGCTTCGTTCACTCGGGATGACAACTCCTCGCTGACGTTCGCACGCGATGACTGCGTAGTCAGTGTATCGCGCAGAACGTCTTGACCTGCTCCGACACATACGGCCGCAGCTTGGCGACGTAGTCGAGGAACTGCTTCGCTGCCTCGGGCGCCGCGGCACCGCCGCTCACCAGATTGATCTCGGCATCGGTCAGCGTGGAGTCGGCGAGCTTCGATAACTCGCAGCTCTTGGCCGGCGTCGCTTCGTTGGCCGCCGACTGGCTGATCGACAACGATGATGCTCCGAGCAGGAATTTTGCCTGCGCCGACGGGGCGATTTTCTCGGCGAACGCCAGGAACTTGATCGCGCGCTGATAGTCCTCTCGCTTCTGCGTTCCGGTCGCCGCCTTGTACAACGCGTTGCCGCGCGCGAGCGCGAATTGCGCGACGGTGCCGCGGTCTTCCCCGTTCTTCAACGCGAGGTCGATCGACGCGAGCGCGCTGTCAGGCTGGCCGGCGTCCATCTCGAGCTGCGCTAGCTGCAGGTAGCCATGCTGGAGCTTCGGATTGGCAGCCAGGGCGCGCCGCGTTTCCTCGAGCGCACCGGACGCGTTGCCGCTGCTCTTGAGATTCTGCGCGGCGAGCACGTGAAGCTCGGCGCTTTCGGGAAAACGCGCCAGTCCTCGCGGCAGTGCCGCGTCGTTTTCCGCGTGAACGAGCTGCAGATAGACGACGTACAACGGCGCATCCTTCGGGAATTTCGCGACGCCCATCGCGGCGATCGCCAGCGCGCGCGACGGTTGGCTGTCGGATCGATACGCTGTCGCGAGCCGTGAGTAGAAATCAGGATCGTTCTGGGCGCCCAGGTCCTTGTCGAGCAACCGCTCGCCGGCGGCGATGGCACCCTTCCAGTCGTTGTACGCGAGATGCACGAGCCACCGGAGCTTGAGCAGCGGCAGGTTTTCAGGGTGCTCGTTGGTCCCGCGGTCGATCAGCGGCGCGGCCACGCGCGCGTTGCCTTCGCGCGCGAGCGCGTTCACGACTTTCTCGATCAATGCTTCGTTCGACGAGTCCGTCGCGAGCAAACGGACCCACTCAGGCGCCGCCGCCTCTTGCTTGCCCTTGCTGTCGAGCGCCTGCGCGAGATCCTCGAGGGCGATGGGATTGGCCGGCGCCACTTTCAGAATCGCCTGCGAAACCGCGATGACGCTGTCGGCCGAGACGTCGAGCTTCGCCAGTGCATTCAACAGACAGATTCGAGCCGGGACCGCCGGCGCATATGCGGAGATTGCGGTCGCCGCCGCGGCGACGCCCTCTTTGGGCCGATTTTCACGATCGGCGTTCTCGCAAAGGCGCAGTGGCACGAGCTGCTTTCGTGCGGCGACGGCGTCGCGCGCGAGCGCCTCGGCCGCGTCGCTCACGGTTGGTCCGTCGGCGGCGAGCGGCTGCGTCAGTCGAAGATCGCGCACCAGCGTGAGCTCGGCATCGATGTGGACTTTGCCCGTGGCGCGCGTCACGGTGCCCGTGATGCGTTCATCCGCGCGGAACTTCCGCGCCATTTCCTTCAGCTCGCCTTCGCTGAGAACGGCGTTCTCCTCGAAGCCGGACAGGCGCAGCCACTCGTCGATGTCGCCGCCCGAGATGACCCGAAGCTCGCTGCGCGGAAACGCGCCGGCGATGCGGCTGCGCACGATGTCACTCGCTTTGCCGGCGATGCCGCGGTCGGAGCCGCGGAACGCCGGGACGATCAGGATCTGAGTGGTGAATTTCTGCTGCGCGCCGGCCTCGATGGGCCACAGGGCGGCAGCGAATATCAACGACAGGACGGTCGAGCGTAGCGGCATCGCAACGAAGCGGCTCGAGAGGGTGGGCGGGAGACGTCGTTCGATCGGCGGTGCTGTCGGACGTTCCTTCGGTAGACTATGATCGAGATTTGTATGTAAAGGTAACGCTCGACGCGGCAAAGCGTTGACGGGTCCGCCGCGAGCCAGGTTTTTTTGATGAACACTTTACAATTCCTACGCAAAAAAGGCCCGCCGGTCGGCGAGCCTTTTCACGGAGCGAACTCGAGCGTCGAACCGACCTCGACCGTCCCCTAACCGTACTACTGGACGACGACCTGGCCGTTCATCGCCGTGCCGTGGACGCCGCAGTGATACTTGAACGTGCCGGCGGTGGCGAACGTGCGGGTGAAGGTGCCGGCCGATTGCTCGGGCGAGCTGATGTTGCTGCCATCGTCGAAGACGACGCTATGTGTCACGCAGCTCGCGTAGCCACCGTACCCGGTATCGTCGCAAGCCGGCCAGGTCCACGTCACCGTGGTGCCCTTGGGCACATTCACCGTCCCGGGCGAGAAGGTCTGGCTGCTCGTCATGGTGACTTGGTTCGTGTTCGAGGTGGTCGGCGGTGGTCCGCCGGTGACCGGCGGAGTGGTGGTCGGGCCCGTGCTATCGCCGCTGCCGCCGGCGCCGCCGCAACCGGCAAGTACGGCGGCTGCCATCAGGGCAGCCGCGAAATTCCATCGTTTCATCGGGGTCCTCCAGAGCGAGAGCTGAACGTGGGAGTCGGCCTCGAAATCCGGAAGGACTTGAATTGGTTCCTGACCGATGCTGGAGGACGGTTTCCAGCATCACCGCGTCACGGCATCAGGGCATCAGGGCATCAGGGCATCAGGGCAGCAGTACCCGGGACCGAGCGCAGATTGAACAACGACTTGTAGTCGCTCGGTTGCGCTTGCTCGAGCAGCCCGCGGATGTCGCGCAGCTTCACCGCCGTGTGGTAGATCGTCCACGCCGTGCCGGCCAGCGCGGACGGCCATAAGTGGAGCGAATCGGTGCCGGCGTCGTAGCGCACCGTGCCGCGATACCACGTCGAGATCGCGCGTTGGCTCGCCAGCTTCATTGTCCTCCAGAAGATCGGCATCGCGTACGTGCGCCAGTGAATTCCGTCGGGGCTCGCGGCGAGCCAGAGATCGCTGTACCCGCAACTGGTGCCGTCTCGGAATGCGACGACGAGCGCCACGTAACCCGCATCGCCCGGCAGCGCCGAGACGTCCAGATGCCAGACGACGGAATTGGGGATTTTCAAGTCGACCGGCGTGGCCTCCGACCAGTTGGTTTGCTCGAAGCGCTGGCTGCTGTCCGGTTGCGCGGTACGCATCTGCACGCTGCTGCTCTGCGAGCTGCACCCATCCGCGCCGGAGCGCACGTACCAGAGCCGCGCGCCGCGATTCGCGTCGATGATCAGCGACGGCGACACCGCGTCGTGGTTGCGTTCCTTGAACGCAACGCGCGGGGCGGTCCACGTCCGCGCGTCGGCGGTCGACATGATCATGATCTTGTTGAAGCTGTCCGCGACGACGCGATAGACCTGAACCAGGCGTCCGGTCCCGGGGTCGAACGCGTGATCGGGATCCGAGTTGTACGCGCCCACGCCGGGAAACGGTACGATCGGATTCGTGATCGAGGGCGGCGTGCGCCACGACGTGTCCGTCGACGCGATCAGCACGCCCGGATTTTCATATGTTGAATTCGAATTCTTATACGGCGTGTACATCAGCCAGCACGCCGCGCCGTTCCAGGCGCGCGGCGGGCACGCGATGTCGGGATGCACGGCGTCCGACGCCGCCGAATACGAATCGGCCGGGAGCGAGACTTTGGCGAAGCGTTGCGACACGAGCTCCGCGACGCGGTCGGGGATCGGCCGGCCGTCGAGCCGGCCGATGGCGCCTGAAACCGAGTCAGCGTGGGGAGTGGGAAGCAGAGGAGAGCGCAATGGTTGCGTCACTGCCGTCGGCGTTTTCACGTCGGAGCAGGCGACCAGTGCGGCGGCGCACGTGAGTCGTAAGAGGGCTCTCATTCCCGTTTCCTGAACAGCAGGCTTGGAAAGGCATGTCGATCATCACGAGCGTGATCCCCGTGCGAAGACGCGGATATTCCGGGTACCGGAAAGTCAGTAACAAGCTAACGCGCGGCGCGGGAAATAGCGCCATTTGGATGCAGTGCAAATGCTTTGGTCCCAACGCGTTACAAAGTTAGTTTGCATGTAGACCAATGTATTATTGACGCAAACCAACGGCTCACCGCATTCTGCCCGGGGGTGCCAGCGGGTTCGTCACGGCATCGACACCCGTGACGGCCGTTCGGAGACGCGCCGCCACCTGGACCGATCGGGTATACTGAACGAACGCGATCGCGCACCAGCCTGGTGATGCGTCTCGCAGTCAGCCACGGCGATGAGGAGCAACCATGGCGAAGCAATGCCAACACCTGAGCGACGTTCGCGACGTTCGCCCCCACACGCCGAACGGCTGTGAGGAATGTCTAAAGATGCATTCATCGTGGGTGCATCTCCGGCTTTGCCTCGAGTGCGGCCACGTCGGCTGTTGCGACGACTCACCCAATCGCCACGCGACGAAACACTTTCACTCGACGGCGCACGCCATCATCAAGAGCTTCGAGCCGGGCGAGGATTGGGGCTACTGCTACGTCGACGATCTGATGTTCGAACCGGCGCCGACGCCCCAGTAGCGGATGCCCCCGGACGTTCGAGGCGCCGCCGACTCGGCCTGGCCGAGCCTCTCGCTGGAGGCGTGGCGCGATACGCACGCCACGCTGCACATGTGGCTGCAGATCGTCGGCAAGACGCGTCTTGCGCTCGCGCCGATGGAAAATCACTGGTGGCAGACGACGCTGTACGTCACGCCGCGAGGCTACACGACGTCCGCGATGCCGTACGGCACACGCACACTCGCCGTCGACGTCGACTTCATCGATCACCAGCTGAACGTGCGAACGAGCGACCGCGCCGCGCGCGTCATTCCGCTCGTTCCGAAATCCGTCGCGACATTCTACGCCGAGTACCTCGACGCATTCCGGTCCCTGGGCGTCGACCTCCATCTCTACCCGGTCCCCGTCGAGGTCGAAACGGCGATTCCGTTCGCCGACGACGACCAGCACGCCGCCTACGATCGCAGCGCTGCCGAGCGCTGCTGGCGCATGTTCGTGCAGGCCGATCGCGTGTTGAAGCAATTTCGCGGCGGCTTCATCGGCAAAGCGAGCCCGGTGCATTTCTTCTGGGGCAGCTTCGATCTGGCGTACACGCGCTTCTCCGGCCGGCGCGCGCCGCCGCATCCTGGCGGAGCTCCGCACTGCCCCGCATACGTCATGGCCGAAGCCTACTCGCACGAGTGCAGCAGCGCGGGCTTCTGGCCCGGCGGCGGCGCGATCACCGAGCCGGCCTTTTATGCGTATGCGTATCCGGAGCCGCCCGGGTACGCAGACCGTTCCGTGGCCGCCGGCGCATTCTACAGCCGCGATATGGGCGAGTTCATCTTGCCGTACCGAGTTCATCTTGCCGTACGAGGTAGTGCGGACCTCCGTCTCGCCCGACGCGACGTTACTCGCGTTTCTCGAAAGCACGTACGCGGCGGCGGCGGATCTCGGCCAATGGGATCGAGCGGCGTTGGAACGTGCGCGCGCGATCGACCGCGGTGCGTCGCCGGCGAGCAGTGAAAAAGCCAGTCAAGTCATCGACTCGACTGGCTATCCGTGATTGCATGAGACTTCCGCAATATCGAAACTGGAACGTCGCGGGCCGCGAATCAGTCAATCCGATCGCAGGATCGTCGTCGGCGTGACGCGCCCAAGCCGCCAGGCCGGCAGGCCGGCAGGCCGCTCGCAACCATAGCGACGACGGCGAACGCCGGCCGCCGCCGTAATGAGCCCACCGCAAATCGCACGTCGCCGCTCGTCTGCTCGAGCAAGCGCGTGCCGCGCCCGTCACGAACAGCTTCCTTCGCCCGCTCCACGCCGCCAAATGCAACGAGCGCGGCGCGCCTCGCCACGTCCGCGCCCATACCGCGCGCGACGTTGAGCTCCGTCGCACGTTCGAGATGAAAGCGCAGCTCTCGATCCATGTCGTGCTCGACCCAGTCGCGGCGCAGCGCGGCACGCAGCCAGAGTCTGGACGCTCGGAGGAATTCATCTCAGCGCTCGGCGACCAGCACGAGATCGACGGCGTCCGCGAACCGGCGCCAACCGGTCGTCTCGGCGGATAGCGGACGGTGTCCGGCGGCCGTGAGACGATAATACTTGGCCTCGCGATTGTTCTCAGTGGTGGACCATTCGCTCGTCACGAGCTCTTTGCGGTCGAGCCGGTAGAGCGCCGGATAGAGCGACCCTTGACCAATCTGCAGCGCGTCGCGCGATAGCTGCTCGAAGACCAAGGGGCCGAGCAATCAACCGGTGGCAAAGGCTGGGTGGGAGCATATCCCACCGGCTTTGGAGCGGCGCCGACGAAGCTGGGCTCCTCCACCTTGCCGCGGCAACGCCGTTGTCCTAGCTTCCCCTCTAATTCAGAGGGGTACCGCTGAGCGCGCCAGTATGTCGACGCCATCGGCCATAGCGCGCACGAAATCACAAGGAGGAATAGGAGACATTCCTCATGTCACTGTGTCTCTTGTCGGAGCTATCAATGCCGTTCGCCTTACCGGTGACGATACTGAGGATCAACCGAGCGGCCAGCGCGACGCTTCTGACCATCGCCGTCGTGCGAAGCGCGCCCGTTCTCTGCCAGGCGGCGGCGATCGCCGTTCCGTCGGCAAAGACTGCGGTCGGGCCGTTCGACGTCCGCATCGTGCAGCGGGCCGCGGCGCTGCTCTCGTCGCCCGGACACTGGAATCGTGTCGACCGCGGTGGATGCCCCCGGGAGGACACGACGTATACGGTCCGGTGTGCGTTGGGCCGCGCCATCAAGGAAGCGGCCGGGCTCGAGTGGAATCCCGCGGCCGCTGGCGCCCCCGCCAATACGAAGTCATCGCCCCGGCCGATCGAATGCGCACTACACGTCTCGGCTGATGACCCAGGGGGATCGTGTGGCACGCTGTGGGAAGAGGTGCCCGTGTTCTTCGTCTCGCGAGCCAAAACGATCAGCAGCGGCGTGTGGCGCAAGGACGCGCAGCCAACGGAAGTGTGGGCCGGCACGATGGCCGACGCGGAGGGGCCGGTCAACTTCGAAGGGCGCCACGGCGTGGACGTCGTCGCTCGGCGAAAGGGGTCTGACCCGCTCATTGAATTCAACAATGACTCGACGACGACGTTTGCCGACGTGCGGGAATACTTCCGCGAGTTGGAAGCTCGAGTGCAACAGCATGCGGCGTCGGACATGGAACGCGTCGCGGACAGTGTGGAGATCGAGATCTATAAGGGCGGCCACGGCGTGATCCGAACCTACAACGGCTGGTTCCCGGTATCTGGCTTCACGGCGCACGGCTCGCGCATCACGTTCCGGATGGACACGACGAAGGAGATCGCTCCGAATGCGGTCGATCGCCAGATCCTGGTGCGCGCCATGAAGATCCTGTCGTCGGATTCCGTGTGGAATCGCGCCGACGACCGCACGTGTCCGGCGCACGCCACGAAGTGGAGCATCTACTGCGCGGTGGAGCAGGCGGAGATCGACGTGGCAGGCGGATACCATCACCGCCGGCCCGCGGGCGAGCTGGTGCGCGAGATCGTCGACGAACGCACGAAGTCGCGGAATTATCACCATCGCATGATGGACTACAACAACGATCCGACGACGACGCTGGCCGACGTGCAGAGCCTGTTCGCCGAGGCGATCGCGCGAATCAGGCCGTAGGGCTGCAGATTCGGTTGGTTTCTTCCAATAGCAGGGGTGGGACTCGAACCCACGACCCCGGCATTATGAGTGCCGTGCTCTAACCACCTGAGCTACCCTGCCAACACGTGCCGCCAACAACCACATACCCTGAAATCAAACGGCCGGCCCCTAAGGACCGGCCGTCCGAATAGCGGGGGCGGGATTTGAACCCGCGACCTTCGGGTTATGAGCCCGACGAGCTACCAGGCTGCTCCACCCCGCGGCAGTGACCGTAAACTAAGGGTACGTCAAAGCGTGTCAAGGCGACTTGGGTGCCTTCGCCACCGTGTCCGGCGCACTGCTGAATCGATACAGCAGTTCCTTGTTGCCGCGCACCATACCGAACACTTCACGCGCGATGCGCTCCTGCGTCGCCGGATCGTGCTGCACCTTGTCCTTGTAGCGCGTGAGCGAGTCGACGACGCGCTGCAGTGAATCAACCGCTTTGGTCACCCGCGCGCGCTGGCGCTTCTGACGCACGAGATCCGTCGTGCCGAACTCGCCACCCTGTACCGCGAAGGCGAGCCCGGCCAGCCCGAGCGCCGCAATGATCAGGCGGCGAACGACGGTGCGACCATCCACGGTCAGAGCGGTCAGATACCGTACAACGCGCCGCCCGGGAACTCCGCGGCGCCGCCCAGCTGCTCCTCGATGCGCAGCAGCTGATTGTACTTCGCGATGCGATCGGTGCGGCTCGCCGAACCGGTCTTGATCTGCCCGGCTCCGGTCGCGACCGCGAGATCGGCGATGAACGTATCCTCCGTTTCACCGGAGCGGTGCGAGATCACCGACAGATAGCCCGCCGCGCGGGCCATCTCGATCGCCTCGAGCGTTTCGCTGAGCGTGCCGATCTGATTCACCTTGATGAGGATGGCATTCGCGACGCCGCTCTCGATGCCGCGCGCCAGACGCTCGGTATTCGTCACGAACAAGTCGTCGCCCACGAGCTGGCAGCGATCGCCGAGCGCCGCGGTGAGCTTCGACCAACCATCCCAGTCGTCTTCGGCGAGCCCGTCTTCGATCGACACGATCGGATACTCGTCGATCCATGACTTGTACAACTCGATCATCCCTTCCGCGTCCTTCGTCCCTGCTCCGCTCTTCTTGAACGTGTATGCGCCGTTCGAGTACAACTCGCTCGCCGCGCAATCGAGCGCGAGCGCGATCTCCTTGCCTGCGGCGTAGCCGGCGGCGTCGATCGCCTCGAGGATGACCTTGATCGCTTCCTCGTCGTCGCGCAGATCCGGCGCGAAGCCGCCCTCGTCGCCGACGCCCGTCGCGAGCCTCCGCTTCACGAGCACTTTCTTCAACGCGTGGAAGACCTCGGTGCCCATGCACAGCGCGTCGGCGAACGTCTCGGCGCCGATGGGCACGATCATGAATTCCTGAAAGTCCACGGTGTTGGTGGCGTGGGCGCCGCCGTTGAGAATGTTCATCATCGGCACGGGCATGACGCGCGCGAGGGGACCGCCCAAGTAGCGATACAGCGGCATCGTGACAGAGGCCGCGCCCGCGCGCGCAACGGCGAGCGACACGGCGAGAATGGCATTGGCGCCAAGGCTCGACTTGTTCGGCGTACCATCGAGCTCGATCATCGCGCTGTCGATGCCGAGTTGGTCGGTCGCGTCGCGGCCTTGCAGCGCCGGAGCGATCGTATCCTCGACGTTCTGCACGGCGTGCTGAACACCCTTGCCGCCATAGCGGCCCGAGTCTCCGTCACGCAGCTCGACGGCTTCGTGTTCGCCGGTGCTCGCGCCGCTCGGAACGGCGGCGCGGCCGGTCACGCCATTCGCGCACAGGACGTCGACTTCGACGGTCGGATTGCCACGGCTATCGAGAATCTCTCGCGCCTTGATCTGTGAGATGGTTGCCATGCCGATAACGCTAAAACCATCCGGCGTGGTTGTCATCTCGACGCGCGTGCATTACTCCACGGGTACGCAAATCTCGGTGAGCAATTCTTCCTTCGGCGTGCGCGTTGGATCGTTGAGGTAGCGTTCGTAGCTTTCGCCCTGGGCGATCCGAACGGCGTTCGCGGGAATCCACTCGCCCATGAAGCGCGCCCACGTGTCGCCGAGCCGCTCGTACGGTCCCTTGTGTACGGTGCATGCGTATCGCCGGGCCGGGAGGCGGTGCTCGGTGAGCGTGTCGGGAATCTTCACGCCCTCGGGCACGACGATCGCGGCGTCGGAGCGGAGCTGATCGGCCGCCGTGGACTCCGGGTCGTCGTGATAGAGTGCGATCATCACCGCGCCGGGGTGCCCGAAGAGACCCGCCGGTCCGGCAATCGCACCCAAACGCCCGAACGCCTCGTTGATCTGGATGTACGGGCCGATGTGTCGCACGCCCGCCGCGCGCATGGCGGGTTTGTCCTCGATGTCGACGTGCATGTCGAGTCCTCCGGTGTGTCGTGGTGTGAATGCGGCGATCGCGGCCGCGGCGGCATTCGCGGCGTGCGGCTCGTAGTGTACACCGCAGGCAGCCGCGAGCTCGATCCGCGCCTGTGAGAGTTTTCTAAATTCGGTCGGCGGCATGTTGTAGTTCGCGCGAAAGGCGCGCGTGAAGGCCTCGTGCGTGTCGTAGCCCGCGCCGAACGCGACGTCGGTGACGGGCGCGCCGGAGTGTGCGAGTCGCCACGCGGCGCGCTCCATCCGCAGGCGCCGCACGAGCTCCATCGGGGTTTCTCCGACCATGCCGCCGAACACGCGATGAAAATGGAACGGCGACAGACAGGCGTCGCGCGCCAGCGACTCGAGGTCGAGCGCGGCATCGAGATGATCGACGACGCGCGCAAGCACGCGGCGTACCGCCTGGCCGTAGAAGCTCCGCGTTCCCGGTTTCATTGCACGGGAATGTAGGAAGCGCCGACGAGACGCGCTTGATATTTCTTGCGAAGTTTCGCGGCGTTGTCGCGCGCCGAGCGCGGGGCTTACACGCCCGCGACCGGATGCTCCGACGTCGACACGCCGTAGATCGCGCGTAGCGCGTCTGCCATCCGGGTCCACGTTTCCGTCATCAATTCGGCGCGATGATCGTAGTCGTAACCGACCGTGGGCAAAGGCTCCAGAAAGTGGAGCTCGATCGTGCCGGGCCGCACGCGAAACGTGCCCTTGGGCATCACTTCGCGCGCACCGTAGACGACGGTGGGAATGATCGGCGTCTGTGACGCGATCGCGAGCACGAACGGCCCCTTCTTGAACGGTCGAAGATGGTAGTCCTGGCCGCGCGTCCCTTCCGGGCAAACGATGATCGCGCGCCCGCGCTGCACTTCCTTCGCGGCGACCTTGTACGACTCGAACGCCGCTTTGCGATTCTCGCGCTCGAGAAACACGATGCCGGCGCATTCGGCCGCGAAGCCAAAGACGGGGATGCGACGAAGCTCAGCCTTCGCGACGAAGCTGCACCACGGCACCTGCGACGCGAGCGCGAAGATGTCGAACCAGCTCACGTGGTTGGCGACGAACACCGAGCCCGATGCGCGATTCAGCCGTTCCGCGCCGTTGACGTGCACGGTCACTCCCGCCGCGCGGTTGATCGACCGCGCCCACGTCCGAACGGCGCGGGAATAGATCGAATCCGGCCCCTGCGGCCGTCGGAGCAGACGAGCGACGATGACCGTTGGCCCCAGAATCATCGTCATGACCAGCGCGACAAGCGCGACGAACAGCGATCGCATCAACGCGAAAAGTGATCGTGGCCCGCGCTGATTTCAACGCGCGCGCCCATTGCGTCCTTCACGTGAACGCCCACGCCGCTCGCCTCCGGTTGACGGACGCGGCCAATCTCCGTCAGCGGAATGCCGAAGCGGGCTTCGAACGCGCGTGTATCGAACGCCGGCCCGGTCACGAGCAGCTCATATTCTTCCCCGCTGACGAGCGCGTCGCGCGCATCGATGCCGCCGATGAGCGGCAACCGCGGCGCGTCGATCACGATCCGCGCATCGCTGGCCGCGGCGAGATGACCGGCATCCGCAACGAGACCGTCCGAAATGTCGACGGCCGCCGACGCACCCTGCCACGCGAGCCATCGCGCCTCGGCAAGTCGCGGCACCGGATGCGCAAAGCGCTCGTGAAACCGCTCAGCACGTTCGCCGCGACGGAGTGCAGTCAGCGCAGCGCCGGGTGCGCCAAGCCGGCCCGTCACGAACAGCTTGTCTCCAGGCGTGGCGCCACTGCGCATCAATGGCGCGAACGCGTGTCCGAACACGGTCGTGGTGATCGAAAGCTCGCTGCCAGAACTGATATTGCCGCCGCGAATTACCGTGCGAGCAGCGGTCACCGCTTCACCAAAACCGTCCGCCAACTCGCCGAGCGACTCGCGCGCATCGCTCGGTACGACCAGCGAGATCAACACGCCGCTCGGGTGCGCGGCCATCGCCGCGAGATCGCTCAGCGCCGCGGCGACGGCGCGATATCCGATCTCGCGAAGTGAGAGCCAGTCACGCCGAAAATGGCGTCCGTCGACCGCCGTATCGACGCTCGCGACGACCCGATCGCCGCGTGGCGGCGACCACACCGCCGCGTCGTCGCCGACGCCCTGGGCTCGCGTGCCCCACCGCGCAAGCAGCTCGCGGATGGCGTCGAATTCCGCGCCCGGTCCAAGTGCGATCTCGCCCGTCATCTACCGATCGCCGGCAGCTCGGCGAGTACGGGATATCGCGTCGGCCGATCGTCGAACGTCCAGCTCTGGCGCAACTCGGCGACGACGTCCTCGAGCGAGATTCCGCGCACGCCGGCGCTGCTCGGAATGCGCTCCGCCGCGCGGCCGTGAACGTAGGCCCCGATCGCGCCGGCAACGAACGCGTTTCCGGTTTGAGCGAGCATCGTTCCCGCGATGCCGCTCAACACGTCGCCGCTGCCGGCAGTCGCGAGCGCGGGCGTACCCGTCGCGCTCACGAGCTGCGCGCCGCCGCGTGACGCGATGATCGTCGGCACACCCTTGAGAAGAATCGTCGCGCCCAACGCCGCTGCCTCGGAGCGAGCGACGTCGAAGCGATTCGCGAGCACCTCTTCGGCCGGAATGCCGCTGATGCGCGAGAACTCGAGCGGATGCGGCGTCAGCAACGCGGCCTGGTCGCCGATCAGTCCCGCGAGCAGCTGTGCGCGTCCCTCGAACAGCGTGATCGCGTCGGCATCGAGCAACATCGGACCATTCCAATTATGTAATACCAATTCCAGTATCGCCCGGCTGGCATCGGACCGGCCGAGTCCGGGACCGATGACGACGGCGTCGGCCCATTCGGCGATGGTGGTGCGGACGCCATCCGCATCGGTCGGCCACGGCGCGGCGAGCGCGTGAGGCTCGGTCTCCTGAATGACCGGCACGCTCGCCGGGTCGACCACCAGCTTGACCATGCCGATCGCGCTGCGCATCGCGCCGCGGGCGGCCAGGACGGTTGCGCCCGCCATCCTGGCCGAGCCGCCGACGATCGCCAGCTTCTTTCGCGTGCCCTTGTGGGCTTCGGCGCCGATCGGCGGCAGATTTGCCGCGACGTAGGCATCGTCAATGAGCGAGGGCGCGCCGTCGTCGAGTGAGCTGTGGACGCCGAGCCCGATGTCGAGGACGACGATCGTTCCGCAAGCGTCGCGGCGTATGAGGTGTGCGCGTTTGATGGTGCCGAAGGTCAACGTGCAGTCGGCCGAGATGGCGTGCTCGCTCGATTCGCCCGTCGTCGCGTCGACGCCGCTCGGCAGATCGAGCGCAACGACAACCGCGCCGCGCTGTCGTACGGCGATCGTCAGCTCGGCACACTTCGCGAACGCACCGGTGAGGTGTCCTCGGCCGCCGGTGCCAAACAACCCATCGACGACGATGCGTTCGACGCCCGCGATCGAATCAGTCGCGTCCGTGCCGGACACGAGACTGCCCTCGGGAAGCGTCTCGAGCGCGAGCGCGCGCTCGGCCGACGCATCGGGTGTCTTCGCTTCGATCGGCTCCAGAACGCGGACGCGTGCGCCGGCAGCCGACAACGCGCGTGCGACGACCCAGGCATCGCCGCCGTTGTTGCCCGGACCCGCAAGCACCAGGACGCCCGCCGACAACCGATCGCGATAGCGGAGCGCGATCTCGCCCGCGGCCGCGGCACCGGCCCGTTGCATGAGTGCGCGCGACGGCACGCCGGCGGCAATCGCCGAAGCATCTCGCGCCGCCGACTCCGAGCTCGTGACGACGCGGATCATAATGGAATGGGGTGGGGTGGACTGCTACTTCTGCGACGTTCCGACGGTGCGGCCGTAGCTCAGTTCACCGTTGTCGATGCGGACGTTGAAGCCGCAATCGGGATTGCTGCAGGCCCAGGCTTTATAGGTGATCGGCGCGCCATCGCGGCCATAGTCGCTCAAGGGAAGCAACGTACCCACGTTGCATTTCCTGCAGCTCGGAAATTCCATCGCTTTCTCCATGCCCACCCTCTCCCATCATCACGTCGTCAAACGCGCTCGCCATTCGTCGCGGACGCGCCGCAGGATGAATCGCGATCTCGAACCTCAGAACGCTAAACGGTCAACACTCCGGACCACGGATACTCGCGCTCGAACGCCTGATCGAAAGCAAACACTTCGGCAAATTCTTCGCGCGTGTCGGTGGGTTGGCTCATGAGAAGCCCCAGGTCGACCAGCGTGAAGACGACATCGCCGATGTCGGCCGAGCTGCGGACGCCCCAGTGCTCGAGCACCAGGCGGGCCATGACGCCGAACCGGTCCAGCGCTAGATCGCGGCAGGCCAGCGCGAGCTCTCGCCCATTGATGTGGCGGCGCTCGTCCAGACGCTGCTGGCAGTACTCGAGGGCGGCGAGCACGAACAGATAGGCGCGCTCGTCAAAGCGCTGCTCCCGCAGCCGGATGCGGTCCATGATGCCGTCTCGAAACGCCAGTTCCGCCACTATCCCAGGTACCTCCGTACCTCAACAGTCCAAAGAAACGGCGAGACTCGCGGTCCCGCCGATGGAGACAAAATGACGGCTGTTCAGCGCCGCCACAACCCTTTCGGGCCACTGAATGACGCTCGAAAAGGCTGAGGCAGGCGGCGTGCCGATCCAAATGGTAGATTATTTGACAACGGTTACTGCGGGTGATGCTGATTTCTGCCCGCAACATGGTCATTCACCTTGTCCACCGAACCCGATGCCGACGAAGCGCGCCTTCAAGTACGACGTAGCGATCACCGCTGCCGACTTCGACGCACTCGCGGTGGCGGAGCTCAAGCGCCGCCTCGAGCAGCGTCTGTCGAAGCCCGTGTTCGTGGCGCCGAAGACCGCTGACAAGCCGCGCACCGCAATCGCCAACGCCGCGATCAAGAAAACGATCGAGAAGGATGCGCGTGTGGTCGTCGTGCTCTTTCAGCGGCTGTGGGGCGCGTCCGAGACGAGCGGCATCGAAGCCGCGGGCGTGAAGGCGCGCATCGGCACGACGAAGAAGAAGGACGTCGTCGTCATTCCGATCGACAACGCGCCGATTCCGAGTTGGATGAAGGCGACGATTCTCAGGTCGAGCGATTCGCCGACTGGCCAGCTCGCGATCGACACGATCGTCGGGGCGGTCGTCGAGGCGGGTGGTGCGCCGAAGAAACTGACGGAATCGGCGATCGCCGCGCGTGCAGCGGACGATGAACAGCGTGCGCGCGCACGGGCGTCGTTCCTTTCGTCGCAGCGCGCGATGGCGCTCATCAACCGCGAGCTCGACTCTCTCTCGGCGACGGTGCTGAAGCTGTGCGAGGCGCCGGGTACGCTGCCCGCGGGACTCGCCGCCGAAGCGCGGCGCACCCCCGATCGCTACACGGTGCAGATCGGACCGGTGGGCTTGAGCTTTTCATGGATTCGCGGCCGCTCGAACGCCATCGCTGACGGACAACTGCTCGTCATCGAGTGGGCGGGACAGCTCGGCGACCAGAATGGCGTGGCCGACGCCAAAACCGCCATGCCCGCGTTCGAGCACGTGTTGCAGCCGCACGCCACGAGCCCGGAAGATTGGCAGTGGCGGCGCACCGACCTCGATCTGTGCTCGTACACGACGCGCGATCTCGCCGCGCAATGCGTGGCGTCGGTGGTGCGGCGGTTGCCCGCGCAGGCCTAACTTGTCATCCTGAGCGAAGCGAAGGACCCCTTCCACGTCGGAGGAGATTTCTCCGGCGACCAAGAGGTCCCGCGGGCCTTCCGGCCCTCAGGATGACATGTTCAGGCGTACAGCGGAAATTTTCGCGTCAGCGCGCGAACTTCGTCGCGCACCGCGGTTTTCTCGCCGGCGTTCTCCGGATCTTTGAGCACGCGGTCGATCAAGCCCGCGATCGTGGCCATTTCCCGCTCGCCCATACCCCGCGTCGTCACCGCCGGCGTGCCGATGCGAATACCGCTCGTGACGAACGGCGACTGTGTTTCCTTCGGCACCGTGTTCTTGTTGACCGTGATCGCCGCATCGTCGAGCGCGAGCTGCGCGACCTTGCCCGTGAGGCCGCGGTTTCGCAGATCGACGAGCATGAGGTGATTGTCGGTGCCGCCCGACACGATCTGAAAGCCGCGGTCCATCAGCGCCTTCGCCAGCGCTCTCGCGTTCGCGATGACGCGCGCCGCGTAATCCTTGAACGACGGATCGAGCGCTTCCTTGAAGCACACAGCCTTCGCGGCGATGATGTGCTCGAGTGGACCGCCCTGGCTGCCGGGAAACACCGACTTGTCGATCGCCTTCGCGTGCGCGGCCGTCGATAGAATCAATCCACCGCGCGGGCCGCGCAGCGTCTTGTGCGTCGTGGACGTCACGACGTCCGCATGGGGAATGGGCGACGGATACACGCCCGCCGCGACGAGCCCCGCGAAGTGGGCCATATCCACCATGAACACCGCGCCGATCTCGCGCGCGATCTCGGCGAAGGCCGCGAAGTCCACGACGCGCGAATACGCGCTATATCCGGCGAGCACCATGCGCGGGCGATGCTCGCGGGCCTTGGCGCGCACGTCGTCCATGTCGATCAAGCCTTCGTCGGTCACGCCGTATGACACCGCCTTGAACAGCATGCCGGAGAAATTCACCGGCGAGCCGTGCGTGAGATGTCCGCCGTTCGACAGATCCATGCCCAGGAACGTGTCGCCCGGTTTGAGGAACGCGGTCATGGCGGCGTAGTTCGCCTGCGCACCCGAATGCGGTTGCACGTTCGCATGCTCGGCGCCGAATAATTGCTTGGCGCGGTCGATCGCGAGCTGCTCGACCTGGTCGACGACCTCGCAGCCGCCGTAGTAGCGCTTCCCCGGCAGTCCTTCGGCGTACTTGTTGGTCAGCGGCGAGCCCATCGCTTCGAGCACCGCGGGCGATACGAAGTTCTCGCTCGCGATGAGCTCCAGGCCATCCTTCTGCCGGCAGATCTCTTCGTCGATCAGCTTCGCGATGTCGGGATCGCGCTCGCGCAGTGCCTTGCCGGGCGAGCAGAGCGGATGGTTCGTCCAATCAGTCATGTGTCATCCCTGAATCGTTTTCAAGTTTTCTCAATCTTCTCGACGCGCCGAGCATGTCTGCCGCCTTCGAACGGCGTTTCGAGCCACGTTTTCAGAATGGCGACGGCCTTGTCGTCATCCACGAAGCGCGCCGGCAGCACGAGCACGTTCGCATCATTGTGCTCGCGCGCCAGCTTCGCGATTTCAGGCTCCCACGCGACCGCCGCGCGAACGTGCGGATACCGATTGGCCGTGTAGCTCATGCCAAGTCCCGTGCCGCACATCAAGACGCCGCGCTTGACCTTCCCTTCACTCACCTGCTGCGCCAGCGGATGCGCGAAGTCGGCGTAGTCCGACGACTGCGGGCTGGCGGTGCCGAGATCGTCCACGTCGAATCCGAGCTCGGCGAGCTTGCGCTCGAGCTTCTCCTTCAATGCGAAGCCGGCGTGATCGCTGGCGATGAGGATGCGTTCTTTCATGGGCGTATGGGCGTATGGGGGCGTATGGGCGTATGGGCGTATGGGGGCGTATGGGCGTATGGGCGTGAGGATTGTCATACGCCCATTCGCCCATGCGCCCACGCGCCTATTTATTCGGCCACTGCGGCCACGTCCGCACCATCGAGCCCACCGCCTGAATGCGCTGTTCGGCGAGACGGTCCGCGGCGAGATACGTCGGAATCTTGTCGTTCTTCGCGATGGCGAAGACCTTGAGAATCGTATCGTAGATCTCGTCGGCCTTGCGGAACGCGCGAGCCGACGTCCAGCCCGCGAGCTCGCTGTAGACGTTGATCACCCCGCCCGCGTTCGCGACGTAATCCGGCGCGTACATGATCTTGCGGTGCTCGAGCTCGTCGCCATGACGCTCCTCGAGCAGCTGATTGTTCGCTGCCCCCGCGACGATCTCGACCCTGAGCTGCGGGATCGTCTTGTCGTTGATGATCGCACCCAGCGCGCACGGCGCGAAGATGTCGGCCTGCGCGCCGTAGATCTCGTCGGCGGTCACCGCGCGCGCGCCGAACTCGCTGACGACGCGCTTCACGCGCTCGGCGTCGATATCGGTCACGATGAGTTTCGCGCCCGCCTCGTGCAATTCCTTCGCGAGATAATAGCCGACGTGGCCACACCCCTGAACGGCGATGACCTTGTTGGTCAGATCGTCGGAGCCCCAGCGCTCCTTGGCCGATGCTTGAATGGCGCGAAAGACGCCGTGCGCGGTGACCGGCGACGGGTCGCCGGAACGACCGGCGAGACCGCTGACGTAATCGGTCTCCATGTGGACGTAGTCCATGTCCGCGGTGCTCGTGCCAACGTCTTCCGCGGTGATGTAGCGGCCACCCAGACTTTCGACGAACCGGCCGTGCGCGCGGAAGATCATCTCACGATCGGCGGTCTTGTTGTCGCCGATGATGACCGACTTGCCGCCGCCGAGGTTCAAGCCCGCGACCGCGTTCTTGTAGGTCATGCCGCGCGCCAACCGCAGCGCATCGACGATGGCGTCTTCGTCCGTGGCGTAACTCCAGAAGCGCGTGCCGCCGAGTGCGGGCCCAAGGACAGTGCTGTGCACGGCAACGATGCCGCGATATCCGGACGCCGAATCCTGGCAGAGCACGAGCTGCTCGTGGCCCATGTCGGCGATGGTGTCGAAAAGCTTCATGGTTAGGGATAGATGATTGTTATGGGCGTGTGGGCGTGTGGGCGTATGGGCGTGTGGGCGTGTGGGCGTGTGGGCGGCGCGCAGTTAGCGATTGTCATACCCCCATACGCCCATACACCCATGCGCCCATACGCCCATACGCCCGTCATTTCGAATACAGCTCGCGTGCAATCACAATACGTTGAATCTCCGAAGTCCCCTCGTAGATCTCCGTGACCTTGGCGTCGCGGAACAGCCGTTCCACCGGATAGTCCTTGACGTAGCCATAGCCGCCGAAGATCTGAATGGCCTGTGTCGTCACCCACATCGCGGTTTCGCTCGCGAGGAGCTTGGCCATCGCACTGTACTGCGTCATGTGCTCGCCGCGATCCTTCGCGCGCGCCGCCATGTGGAGCAACGCGCGCGCCGCGGCCACGCGCGTCGACATGTCGGCGAGCTTGAATTGTATGGCTTGAAATTCCTTGATCGGCTTGCCGAACTGCTTGCGCTCCGCCGCATACTTCGCGGCGTGTTCGAGCGCCGCCTCGGCGATGCCGATCGACTGCGCGGCGATGCCGAGTCGCCCGTTATCGAGCGACTGCATGGCGTAGATGAACCCGCTGCCCACCTGGCCGAGCAGGCGGTCGCCGGGCACGCGCATGTCCGAGAAGTGCAGCTGCACCGTCGGCGAGGCGCGCAACCCCATCTTGTCTTCCTTCTTGCCCACGCTGAAGCCCGCGAGCTCCGGCGTGACGATGAATGCGCTGATGCCGCGCGCGCCGCGCCGGTCTTCGGGATTGTCGGTGCGCGCCATGACGATGATGACGTCGCCCTTCGTGCCGCTCGACACCCACGCTTTCGTGCCGTTCAGGATCCAGTCGCCGCCGTCGCGCACCGCCTGCGTACGCAGCGACGCCGCATCCGATCCCGCCTCGGGCTCGGACAGCGCGAACGCGCCGAGCATCTCGCCGCGCGCCAGGGGTTTTAGAAAACGCTCTTTCTGATTCTCTGATCCCCACCGCAGGATCATCTGCGTCGGCAGCGAGTTGTGCACGCTCACCAGCACGGCCACCGACGCGTCGACCGTCGCGATCTCCTCGAGCGCCACGAGATACGTCAGCGTGTCGAGACCAAGCCCGTCGTACTGCTCCGGGATCATCATGCCGAGGAAGCCGAGCGCGCCCAGCTTCTCGACGATGGACGGCTCGAAGTGCTGGTCGCGGTCCCACGCCTCGGTGTACGGCGCGATCTCACGCTGCGCGAACTCGCGCGCCGTCTTCTGAATTTCGCGCTGCTCTTCGGTGAGAGGGGTGAGAGCCCAAGCCATCAGCGATGGGCGTTGGGCGATGGACGACGGGCGCTGCGGCGATTCAGCCTAGTAGGCATAGAAGCCTCGTTTCGTCTTTCGGCCAAACCACCCAGCGGCGACATACTTCCGCAACAGCGGACAGGGGCGGTACTTCGGATCGCCCAGCCCATCGTGCAGGACCTCGAGAATCGCCAGGCACGTGTCCAGGCCGATCAAATCGGCGAGCGCCAACGGACCCATCGGATGATTCATTCCGAGCTTCATCACCGTGTCGATCGCGTCCGGTGTGCCCACGCCTTCCATCAGGCAGTAGATCGCCTCGTTGATCATCGGCATCAGAATTCGATTCGCGACGAAGCCCGGATAGTCCTGCACCTCGACCGGCGTCTTGCCGACCGCCTTGCTCAGCGCGAGCACGCGCTGCGTCGTCTCGTCGGACGTCGCGAGGCCGCGAATCACCTCGACCAGCTGCATGACCGGCACCGGATTCATGAAGTGCATGCCGATCACGTGATCCGGCCGCTTCGTGCGCGCCGCGATCTCCGTGATCGAGATGGAGCTGGTGTTCGTCGCGAGAATCGCGTCGCCGCCGGCGACGCGATCGAGCTTCCCGAAGATCTTGAACTTGAGATCTCGATTTTCAGTCGCGGCTTCGACGATGAGCGTCGCATCGGCCGCCGCGTCGACCGACTGCGCCGTCCGCACTCGGCCCAGGATCGCGTCTTTGTCCGCCGCCTGGAGCGTGCCCTTCTTGATCTGCCTGTCGAGGTTGCCGGCGATCGTTCCGCGCCCGCGCTCCAGCGCGTCGGCAGACACATCGATCATCGTCACGTCGAACCCGTTCTGCGCGAAGACGTGGGCGATGCCATTGCCCATCTGTCCCGCGCCAATCACGGCCACACGTTCGGCCATCCGTCAATTCTCCTGAGATGCTTCAGATACGAGAGATGCTTGCGATGCTCGAGATGCTGTAGGCGTCGCGTCAAACCGCCGCCGCGCCGCGAACATGAACGCCATTCCCGCCACCATGCCGAGCGCCGCCGGAACGCCGCCTTCAGGCCCCCATGGCCCGCCCGTCGCCCAATCCGGACCCGAATCAACATAACGGTAGATGGGCGATTCCATGCGGATGCCGCTCACGGCGGTATGAAAGAGCACGGCCATCGTCCAGTTCCAGGCGAAATGCGCCATCCACGCGGCGTACAAGCTTCGCGTCGCATAGAGCACCGCGGCGAGAAAAAATCCGGCCAGCGTGACGAGCCCGAGCGATCCCGCCGTCGCATCGGGATTCGCGAAGTGCAGCAGCCCGAACGCAAGGCTCGTCGCCACGATCGCGGCGGTCCATCCCCAGCTCTCGCGCAGCACGGAAAGGATGTACCCGCGCGTGAGCAGTTCCTCGAGCAGCGCAGCAGGCAGCAGCGTCAGCGTCACGCGAAGCGCCGCCGGCGTCCACGAGCCCGGCGGCGAACCGACGTTGCGCATCCAGTGCGCAACCAGCAACAGCGCCACGGGCAGACCAATCGCGAACGCGCCGACGGCGAACCCGTACGCGAGCGCCGAGGGGCGTGCCGCCGAGCGATCGAGCCACACTTCACGCCACGTGCGCTTGTCGATCTGCCGAACGCAGATCGCCGTCGCGCCGAGCGCCGCGATCGCGATCACCCACGAGCTGGTATCGACGCCCGCCAGCCCCACGCGAGCGAACGACCACTCGAAGATCGGGCCGACAAGGCTCTGCACCACCACCACGCCGACAAACGTGATGGCGATGAACGCGACAATCCGCCAGGGCGCATGGAGCTGGCCGCCCGGGCCGTACAGGAATCGCCGCGCGTTCAATCCCGGCGGCGAACGATGGCGGCGGCGACCAACGCTTTCACGACGTCGAGCGCCGCGAACGGCGTGACGCCGAGTTGAATCGCGCGCGTCACGCTCGCGTCGAGCAGCGACAGTACCGCGATGCCGCCCACGTAGATCACGGCGATGCCCGCAACGCCGGCGAGCCAGCGGCCGCGCAAGGTCGCCGTGCGCCGTGCGAGCGCGCCCGCGACGTACGCGGCGACGGGATACGCGAGCAGGTAGCCCCCCGTCGGTCCCATGAAGCGCGCGATGCCCGGCGCTCCCAACGGCGTGAACACCGGCAGTCCGGCCGCGCCGGCAGCGAGGTACAGCATCATGCTCGCGGCACCGACGCTCGGTCCGAGCATCATGCCGGCGAGAATGACGAGCATCGGCTGCAACGTGATCGGCACCGGGGTCCCCGGCAGCGGGAGGGCGATCTGCGACGCCGCGGCGACGGCGGCGGCAAACAACACCGCGCCGAACACGCGATCCGACGCGAAGACGCGGCGCGCGTTTTCGCGCCTGGAAACGAGTGTCGTCGACATGTCAGTCGACATGTCAGTCGACTCGCGAAACGCTGAGCGCCACGGCATCGCCGCCGCCGAGACACAGCGTGGCGAGCCCGGTGGTCTTGTTGCGATCCTTGAGCGCGTAAAGCAGCGTGGTGAGGACGCGCGCGCCGCTCGCGCCAATCGGATGACCGAGGGCGATCGCGCCGCCGTTCACGTTCACGCGATCCCAATTCCACGACAAGCCCTGCCCGTCCGCAATCGCCTGCGACGCGAACGCTTCGTTCGCTTCGATGAGATCGTAATCTCCGATCGTCGTGCCGGCGCGCTTCATCAAGTTCTGCACGGCGTGAATCGGGGCGAAGAAGAGATCCTGCGGCTCGGTCGCGCCGGTCGCATACGCGTCGATGCGCGCGAGAATCGTGAGACCGTTCGCGCGCGCGTACTCCTCGGACGTCACGACGAGCGCCGATGCGCCGTCGTTGAGGCTCGACGCATTGCCGGCCGTCACCGACAACGATTCGTTCTTGTCCTTGCCCGGAAACGCGGGACGCAGCTTCGCGAGCGTTTCGGACGTCGTGTCCTTGCGCGGGCTTTCATCGGTGTCGACCGTCGTGGGTCCCTTGCGACCCGGAATCTGCACGGGGACGATCTCGTCCTTGAACTTGCCGGCGTCGATCGCGGCCACGGCCTTGGCGTGCGACTTCGCGGCGAATTCATCCTGCATCTCCCGCGTCACGCCCGCTTTCTTCGCCGTATACTCGGCGTGGCCGCCCATGTGGACGTCGCAGAACGAGCACCACAGGCCGTCCTTGATCATGCCGTCGACCAGCTGTTGATCGCCGAGCTTCACGCCGCCCCGCATGCCATAGTTGTAATAGGGCGCGTTGGACATCGACTCCTGGCCGCCGGCGACGACGACCTGTCGATCGCCCGCTTTGATGCCCTGCGCCGCGAGCATCACGGCTTTGAGTCCGGAGCCGCAGACCTTGTTGACGGTTAGCGCCGAGATCGTGGCGGGAATACCGGATTTCAGCGCGGCCTGGCGAGCCGGCGCCTGGCCAACGCCACCCTGGATGACGTTGCCCATGATGACTTCTTCAATGTCGTTCACGTCGATGCCGGCGCGCTCGACGGCGGCGCGGATGGCGACGGCGCCGAGCTCCGGCGCGGCAAGCGGCGCGAGGCCGCCCAGAAACTTTCCGATCGGCGTGCGGGCCGCCGAGACGATGACGGGGGTGCGAGAGGTGTCGGGCATGGGAGAAAGATAGTGCGGGCGCGGCGCCCGCCGCGCCATCCCCTGCGGCGCCCGCCGCGCCATTCCCCTCTTGACTCACCCCATCAGCCCCACCATGTTCTATCCAGACTCTCAATAGAGCATCTGAAACTATGAAGCTCCCCGTCCTCAAAGGCACCCTCGACCTGCTCGTCCTCCGCGCCCTCTCCTGGGCGCCGATGCACGGATTCGAGATCGTCTCCTGGCTCGAGCGCGCCGCCAACGGATCGCTCGACATCGACGACTCGGCGCTCTACCAGGCCGCCTACCGGCTCGAGGAGCGCGGCCTCCTCCAGGCCGAGTGGGGCGTCACCGAGAACAACCGCCGCGCGCGCTACTACAAGCTCACGGCGGCCGGGCGCACACATCTGCGAGCGGAAACGAAGCAGTGGAAACAGTACGCCGACACGGTGACCGACATTCTCACCGCGAAAGGGGCGACCGCGACCGGCCCCACCGCATGATTCGCCAGGGTATTCGCCGCGTCCTCTGGCTCGCGCTGCGCCGGCGCGACCGCTGGGAACGCGAAGTCGAGGAGGAGATCAAGATCCACCTCGCACTGCGGGCCGAGCAACTCATCGACGAAGGTCGCTCGCCCGACGCCGCGTATGCCGAGGCGGTTCGCCGCTTTGGTCCGCTCCACGACGCACGCGCCCGATTACTCCAAGCCGCACGCCACCGCGAGGAACGCATGCAGCGCACCGAATACCTGGACGATCTCCGGCAGGATACGAGCTTCGCGCTGCGGGGCCTCGCGCGACAGAAGATGTGGACCGTCGTCACCGTGATCACGCTCGCGCTGGGCATCGGTGCGACGACGGCGGTGTTCAGCGTCGTGAGCACGCTGCTGCTGCATCCCCTGCCCTATCCGCACGCGGATCGCATCGTCTACGTCAATCAGCAGCCGAGCGGCGGCAACAACACCGGCATTCAAGTCACCATCACGCCGTCGGCGCCGGTGATGCGCGCGTGGATGCAAAGCTCGCGCAGCTTCGAGACGCTGCTTGGATCGACACTCGGACCCAAGCGGCTGAAGACACAGAGCGGCGAGCCAAGCACCATCATGGCGGAAGCGGTGTTTCCGTCGTTCACGGACTTCACAGGCATGCGCCCCATGCTTGGCCGGATGTTCACGAACGCTGACATCGAGAGCGGCGGCCGCGTCGCCGTGGTCAGCGAATCCTTCTGGCGCGACCGACTCGACGGAAGTCGCGACGTGCTCGGCAAAGTGCTCACGCTCAACGATTCGACGTACGCGATCGTCGGCGTGATGCACGACATCCGCCTCGCGAACGGGTCGCAGCCTACAGCCGTGTGGCTTCCGCTCGACGTCCGCAATGATGCGCTCGGCATGTCGGTGATCGGACGCTTGCGGCCCGGGGCTACGCCCGCAACCGCGGCGAAGGAGCTTGATTCGATCTTCGCGCGCTCGGCGGGATTTACTGGCGGTAAAATCCCATTCCGTGCCGTCGTCACGACGCCGGCGCAACGCGTCGCGTTCCGCGACTCGTTGATCATGCTCGCCGCGGCGGTCGGTCTGGTGTTGCTCGTGGCATGCGCGAATGTCGCGCATCTCTTGCTCGCGCGCAGCGCGACCCGGCAGCGCGAGCTCGCGATCCGCGCCGCACTCGGCGCCGGGCGTGGCCGATTGCTCCGGCAATTACTCACCGAGAGCTTGCTGCTGAGTGGGATCGGCACACTCGCCGGGCTGTTCGTCGGCTGGGCCGGGCTCCACGCGCTCATCGCGAAGCGGCCAAACTCGCTGCGGACGCTTCAGCAAGCGCACCTCGACGGGACGACGCTCGCGATCGGCATCGGCATCGCGCTGGTGAGCGGCGCCTTCTTCGCGATCATCAGCGCCGTGCAGGCATCGCGGCACGCGACGCACGATGCGCTCAAAGCCGGCTCGCTCGCGACGGCGGGCGGCACGCGCCGCCATGGCCGCGGTCGTGCGCTGCTCGTCGTGAGTGAGATGGGTCTCGCGGCGATGCTGCTCGTCGGCGCGGTGTTGCTGGTGCGCAGCGTGAGCAGTTTACAGAATACGAATCTCGGATTCGAGCCACGGGGCCTGTACACGTTCAACGTTCCGCTGAAGGCGCCGTCGCTGGCGAGCGACGCGGCGAAGCGCGAAGCGCTCGCCGGATTCCTCGCTCGGCTGCATCAGCTTCCGACGGTACGCAGCGCGAGCGCCGCCAGTGTCGCTCCAGGCTCGCGCTGGTTCAGCATCGGACGCCTGGAAATTGGCGGCGAAGCGCCGCCGCCGCACGAAAGCTCGTCGTTCATCGACATCAACAAGGTGCAGCCGGGCTATTTCGCGACGATGGGCATTCACATCGTCGAAGGCCGCGTGTTCTCGGACACGACCGACGCCGGCCATCAGGTGATGGTGAACGAGAGCTTCGCGCGAAAGCACTGGGCACGTGGAACCGCGGTCGGTCGGCGATTGCGCATCGCGCAGACTGACTCCGAGCCGTGGCTCACGATCGCCGGCGTGGTCAACGATGCGCAGACGAACGGGCCGATCGCCGAATCGACGGCGCCGATGCTGTACGTGCCGCTCGACAAGATCGGAGACCAGGTCGTGGTGCTCGCCCGCGTCGCGGGAGACGCAGGGTCGCTCGCCCCGGCGACGGCATATCTGAAGGAGCTGGGCATCAAGCGTCCTGCGCCACCCGAGTCCGTGTTGCAGCGAGTGTCGGCGTCGATCGCCACGCCGCGCTACGTGACGATGTTGCTGACGATCTTCACCGCGCTCGCGCTCATGCTGACCAGTGTCGGTCTCTATGGCGTGATGTCGTACACGGTGGCGCAGCAGACGCGCGAGATCGGCATTCGCGTCGCCCTCGGCGCGAACGGCGGCCGAATCGCGCGGGCGGTGGTCGGCCGGGCCGCGGCACTCGCGGTCTGCGGCGCCGTCGTCGGCTTGATCGCCGCGGTGTGGGGGACCAAGCTGATCGAAACACAGCTCCACGGCGTGACGCGCCTGGACCCGCTGTCGTTCACCGTCGGCGGCGTCGTGTTGATCGGCGCGGCGCTCGCGGCGTGTATCGTGCCGACGCGGCGCGCGCTGTCGGTGGATCCGGTGACGGCGATTCGGGCTGATTAGAGAATACTAAACCGCTGCGTCACCGTTCGCGGGTCCAGAGCATGAGCGCGCCGCACCGGCCGGACGTGTGCGCAAAACCGATGGGCAGCAGGTCGCTGTCGGGATACCATTCCACGGCGCCGAGCGTCGTGACGTCGTATTTCGAGAGGTCGAACGGCAATTCGTCCAACGAGAGTCCGCCGCCGCTTCCTTTCTCGAGCACGCCGTGCACGTGCGTATCGCTCGGCGGGCTGTACCCCATCGGCAGATCGGGTGCGAGCGGCACGCCGTCCAGATAGACCTGCGGTGGTCCGCCCGACGCGCACCGCGGTGACTTGAGCAGCAGGATCGCCGACGACGCGTAGCCCTTCGGATTCTGTACCACCTTGAAGCCGGGCGCGCGCGAGGCGAGCACGTTCGCCAGCGGACGTCCCTCGTTCGCGCGCAACACCTTCTCATCGACGAAATACCCACTCTCGGTCTTTCGCCGCTCCTCGAAGCCGCGCAGCCCGATGGACAAGTAGTGCGGCGCCGAGTCGGCTTTGGTGACGACAGCGCCGAGCTGCGTCACGCGCCGCAATACGACGGTGACCGGCGTGGTATCCGACGGCGAAATCGCGACCAGAAGTGTTTGCACCTCATAGCCGAGTTTTTGAAGGCGAACGAGGCTGCCGCCGTCGGGAAGAAAGACGAGAGCGACGGTGCCGGTTTTCGTCGTCTGTGACGACATCCCCGTGACCACGTCGGTGACCTTGACGCTATCGACCGGGTCGCCGCTCGCCTCGTCGAAGACGCCGAGGAGGCGAAGGCGGTACGCCGGCACCCGCGTTGCCGACGCTTGCGCGGATGGTTGCGACGGTGTTTGCGCCAGGCTCGCCGCACTCGTGACAACGACTAACGCTGCGGCGAGCGTCAACAACCGACGTCCAGCGGACCACATCATTGGTCCTCCTCACGCGAAGTCCCCGGTGGTTCGGCAGCTACGTCAGCTACGGCCCCGGGACAATTCGATAAATCTTTCCCTCGAACGTCATTACATATAGCTCGCCCGCACCGTCTTCCGCAAACGACATGATCGACCCGACGTTGTCGAACCACTGCTGTGCATCCACGGGAACGCCATTTTGAAGCCGGAAGCTCCGAATCCAGCCGGCGCAGAAGTCCGCATAGAAGTAGCTGCCGCGAAGCGCGGGAAGCTTGTTGCCGCGATAGACGTACCCGCCGGTGACGGAGCAGCCGGTCGGGTGCGTCGACGTCAAGGCGCCGGGACGGCCGGGATGAGAATACTCTAACACCGGCACGATGGAGCCCGGATCGCTGCAGCCGGTGGTGCTCTCGGGCGAGCAATGCGTGGCCTCGAGCTTGTTCCAGCCAAAGTCGTCGCCCGCGCGTGTCGGCGAGACGGCGTTCACTTCTTCCCAGTCGTCTTCGCCCACATCCGCAACGTAGAGGGTGCCGGTCACGCGGTCGAACGAATCCCGGAACGGATTACGAAGTCCGTACGCCCAGATCTCGGGCTTCACGTTCGCGACGCCGACGAACGGATTGTCGGCGGGCACCGCGTACGGCGTACCGCCATCGACGTCGAGCCGCAGGATCTTTCCGAGCAAGAGGTTCTTGTTCTGCGCGTTCTCCGAGTCGCCGGCGCCGCCGTCGCCCGTCGAGATGAAGAGCTTTCCGTCCGGACCGAACGCCATCCACCCACCGTAATGATCGAACGGCGGCGGATGATCGATCTCGATGATCGGCTGCGCCGTCGAGGTGCTCACCTTGTTCGGATCGCTCGACACCGTGAAGCGCTCGACACGGTTGTTGAACAGCGTGTCGACGTAATCCACATAAATGAATCCGTTCTTCGCGTACTGCGGGTGAAACGCGAACGCGTACAGGCCGTTCACACCTTTGTTGACGCGGTCGCGAAGATCGAGGAACGGATCGGGAAGGATCTGGTCATTTTGAATGATGAAGATGCGCCCGTCGACCGTCCCCAGGAACAAGCGCGAGTCGCCGGGTGGCGCGGACATGAATCGTCCGCTGACGCCGCTCGCGATCAGCTGCAGCGCGAGATGCGGCAGTGCGCCACGCACGACGGTGAACGTCGCCGTGCCGCTCTTGCCTTCGGACTGCGCGGTGATGGTCACGCTGCCCGGTGAGACGGCAGTCAGCACACCGCCGGTGCGCACCGTCGCGACCGAGGTATCGGAGCTCGTGAACGTCACGGTGCGTCCGGTGAGATCGTTGCCGTTGGCATCCTTGACCGTGACGACCAGCGTCCGCGTGTCGCCGATCGTGAATGTGCTGGTATCAGCGCGAATGGCGACGGTGGCGACGGGCTGCGGCGTGACCGTAATCGCGACGCTCCCGCTGGCTCCGCCGCTCGTCGCGTGAATGGTCGTGCTGCCCGCACCAACCGCGGTCAGCAGGCCGCTGGCGCTGACCGACGCGACCTGCACGTTGTCGGAAGTCCACGTGAAAGTCGCGGCGGTAACCGCCGATCCATCGCTCGTTCGCGCGACGGCTGCCAACTGCTCGGTGGCGCCGACGATGAGCGACGCGTTTGGCGCCGTCACGTCGACGCGCGCGGTCACGATGGGCGGCGTGGAATCACTTCCGCACGCCGTGATCGCGCCGACGCAGAACGCGGCGGCGACGAGGGATCGACAACGAGCCAACATCACTCCTCCAAATGTCTTCAGTTCGACGCGCTGCCTGCGCGCTGGCCGGTGCCGTTCAGGAAGCGGATGAACTCCGCCGCGCTGCGCGTCATGCCGAGGAAGGTTCGCTCGGGCGTTCCGGACGCGTCGATGATGGCGTACAGCGGAAGCGCCACCGTATTGAACCGGCCTTGCTCGAAGAGCTGTTGCTCGCGGTCGCGCTCGGTGCGGCCGTCGGTGAACAATCGCACACGCACGAAACGTCCCAGCTGCGCACGAACGTCCTCGCGCGGGAACATGTTCGCTTCCATCCAGCGGCAGTTCGTGCACGTGTAGCCCGTGAAATCGATCAAGACCGGTCGCCCCGTCGCGCGCGCCTCGGCGAGCGCGCCCTCGTAATCATCGATGCGCCAGATCAGCTCGCGGGACCGAACGATCCCGCTGGCGCCGGACCCCGCGGGCGGCAGAAACGCCTCCGCTTCGCCCAGGCGCCGGCCACCGATGCCCGAAGCAAAGAACACTCCAGCGACGACTGCGACGGCCGCACCAACCCAGTAGCGCGTACGAGAGAACGTTAGCCCGCGGACACCGACGCGCACCCCGGACAAATATCCCGCTAGCAGCAGCGCGAGCGCCGCCCACACCGCGAGCACGACGCCGCGGGTGAACACGCCCCAGCCACTCACCAGATCGGCGTTCGACAGAAATTTGAGCGCGGCGCCCAACTCGAGAAACGCCAGCGTTCCCTTGAGAGCGACCATCCAGGCGCCACTTCGCGGCAGTCGCGTCAGTGCCCGCGGCACGAGCGCCAGCACGAGGAATGGCAGCGCGAAGACACACGAGAACACGAACAAGCCGATCGCGGGCCACCGCCAGTTGCCCTGTGTCGCCGACACGAGCAGCGTGCCGACGAGCGGCGCCGTACAGGTGAACGACGTCAACGCGAACGTCGCGCCGATCAGCAACGTGGTGCCGGCGCGCCCGAACCGATTCGCGCGCGACAACGCGTCGACGCGATTGATCACCTTTGACGGGAGCGCGAGATCGACCGCTCCGAACAAACTGAACGCGAACGCCACGAACAGGGCGGCGATCGCGAGGTTGAGCCACGGGTTCGCCGCGAATCGGCTGAGCGCTGCGGTCCCGAACGCGATCGACATGCCGAGCCCCAATCCCGTAAACGCGCCCACGATGCCGAGCGCGTACAGCGCGGCGTCCGCAACCGCGCGGCCGCGGCGCCCCGACGCACGCGTGCTGAAATACGAGATGGTGATGGGCACCATCGGGAACACGCATGGCGTAAGGAGCGACAGCGCGCCCATCGTCGCCGCCAACCACACGAAGAGCAGCAGATTCTCGCGGCCGGAGGTCCCGTGTTCCGTGATGGGCGCGGATGCTGATGCTCCCTGCACGCCGCCGCCGCCCGCGACAGACCCGGCGACCGGGGTGCCCTCGACCCGCACGTCGACCCGCGCCGTGTCCTCGCGTGGAGGCAAGCAGTATCGCGCGTTGCACGTTTGATAGCCGACGCGAACGAGCAGCGCGAATTTGCCGCGCGCGATCGGATCGATCGTCACCGGAACGGTGAACGTCGCGCTATCGTCGTACGTCGAGGTCTCGAGCTGAAAGTTCGGGTCCATCGCCACGACCGGCTTCGGCGCGCCGACCGGACCGGCGACTCCGGCGAACATGGACGGGCCAATGTCGATCGAGGTCGCGATCGGGCCGCCGGGCGGCTCCGTCAGGCCGTACAGATGCCAGCCTTTCGGAATCTCGGCGCGAACCACCAGCGAAAGGCGACCGCCCGGCCGCACGGCACTCGAGCCGGCGACGCGGGCGGTGATGGCGATCGGATGTTCCTGCGCGCGACCGATGGACGGCCGCGCGACTGACATTCCAATGAGCGCGGCGACAATTATGCGGTGCGCACCGACGTCAGGTGCCATCACTCGCATGCGCGCTCAGCGTCAGCGCGCGCGTCCGATTCTCCTCGACGACGCGTTGCACGAACGTGTCGAGCGAGATCGAGTTGGGCTTCTGCTCCTTGCCCGCGCCGCGCACATTGACGGCCACGGTCCCCTGTTCCGCTTCTCGTTTTCCGACGACCAGCATGTACGGGACTTTCATTCTCGCGCCCTCGGCCACGCGGTACTTGAGCGTCTCCGAGCGTGCGTCGAGATGAACGCGCACGCCCGCGTCATGTAATCGCTTCTGCACCGCTTCGGCGTATTCACGATAGTCGTCCGTGATCGGCAGCACGCGGACCTGCTCGGGCGCGAGCCACACCGGGAACGCCCCCGCGAAATGCTCGATGAGAATCGCAATGAACCGCTCGAGCGAGCCACTGACCGCCCGGTGAATCACCACCGGACGATGCGCCGCGTTGTCCTCGCCGACGTACGTGAGCTCGAACCGTTCGGGCGCGTTGTAGTCGAGCTGAATCGTCCCCAGCTGCCATGGGCGGCCGATCGAATCGGTGACGTCGAAGTCGATCTTCGGCCCGTAGAACGCGCCGTCGCCCGGCTTGAGCTCGAACTCGTGCCCCGTGCTCTCGAGTGCCGCCTTGAGCGCCGACTCCGCGCGATCCCACAACTCGTCGCTGCCGATGCGCACCTCGGGGCGCGTCGCAAACTTCACCGTCGCGCTCAGGCCGAACGTCGCGTAGTAGCCGAGGATGAACTGCAACAGAAACGCGACTTCGCTCGCGATTTGATCTTCGCGGATGAAGACGTGACAGTCGTCCTGCTGAAACTGGCGCACGCGCGTGAGGCCGGACAACGCGCCCGTCACTTCGTTCCGGTGCAGCACGTCGAACGTCACGTACCGCAGCGGCAGCTCGCGATAGGAATGCTTGTGCGACTGATAGAGCAAGTAGTGCGACGGACAGTTCATCGGCTTGAGCGAGAAGTCATGCTCGCCCGTCTCGGTATCGAGCACGAGGAACATGTTCTCGCGGTACTTGCCCCAGTGCCCCGAGATCTCCCACAGCCCCTTGTTGTAGAGCAGCGGCGTCTTGATCTCCTTGAAGTCGTCGCGCTGGCGCTCGCGAATGAAATCATTCAGCGCGTTGAACAACACCGTACCCCGCTCGGTCCAGAACACCGCGCCGGGCGAGAACTGGTGCATCATGAACAAGTCGAGCTGCTTGCCCAGCAGGCGATGGTCGCGCTTCTTCGCCTCTTCGATGCGGGCCAAGTGCGCGTCCAGATCTTCCTTCTTGAAGAAGGCCGTGCCGTAGATGCGCTGCAGCATCTGACGCTTCGAGTCGCCGCGCCAATAGGCGCCAGCCGTATGCGTCAGCTTGAAGTGCTTGAGCCGGGACGTATCGGGCACGTGCGGGCCGCGACACAGGTCGATGAACGGACCATCCGTGTACGTCGAGATGACTTCATCGTCGCCGAGCTCCGAGAGCCGCTCGAGCTTGAGCGGATCGTCGGCGAAGCGTTTCTGTGCTTCGGCGCGATTCACCTCGTCGCGGACAAACGGATACTTCTCCGCCGTGACTTTGCGCATCTCGTTCTCGAACGCCGTTATGTCGTCCGGTGTGAACGGCTCGGCGACCTCGAAGTCGTAGTAGAAGCCGTCATCGATCGAGGGACCGAATCCGATCTTCGCGTCGGGGCGCAGGCGCCTGACGGCCGTCGCGAGGATGTGCGCGGCCGAGTGGCGCAGAACGTCGAGTGCGTGCCGATCGCGGTCGGTGAGCACCTTGAACGAGCCACTCGCGCGCAGCGGCGTGACGAGATCCTGAATGGCGCCGTTGACTTCGACCGCGACGGCGGCCTGCAAGAGGCGTTCGCCAATCGACTTGACGACTTCCGAGGGGAGCGTGCCGGCGGGCACCGTGCGCTGCGAACCGTCGGGCAGCGTGAGGGTTAATTGCTTTTCTTCGGAGTCAGCGGGACGATCGATCATCTAGGTTGTTATTTCCGAGGGAGCGAAGCGACCGAGGAATCCGGCAACAAAAAATGGCCCTCTTTTTGCACGCCGTGCAACGGATTTGCCCAGTTGCTCTGTCCGCGTAAATTATCCCTCTGCAACAACCTCCGCCACAGGATTCACGCGCTATGTCACCGTTCCGCTATCGTGAGGAGGAATCCTCATCCACCGGCACCATACTCGGCGTCCTGGCTGGCGCCGTGGCGGGATTCGCCGTCGGGATGATCGTGGCGCAACGCGTGGGCGGCTTCAGTGGCCTCAAGTCGAAGATCGCGCGCCGCGGTGAGCAGATGCGCGACAGCGCCCAATCGTTCCGCGAGCGCTACGCGACCGCCGACGACGAAGGCGAGGACGAATTCGAGGATTACGAGTCCGACGACTTCGAGGGCGGCGACTACGACGCGGGACTCGAGGAGCGGGTGCTCGAGGCCTATCGCAACGATCCCATTCTCTCAGAGCGCGCGATCGACATCGGCTCGATCTCCGACGGTGTGATCGAGCTCGCGGGCTGGGTCGAAGACGAGAGCGAGGCGCAGCACGCCGTGACCGTTGCCCGCGGCGTCCCGGGCGTGGACACCGTGGTGAATCGCATTGCGATCGGCGACGAAGAGCGGCGGTTCGAGGAAGCCGCGCGTCGCGTGCGTGAAGGCGATCCTTCGTTGACCGAAGCGCACTGGGAAGGCGGCCAAGTGGGAACGGGCCGCCGCCGCCAGGGTAGCTCCGACGAGCCTGACCGTCACGCCAGTCCTAAGGTTCCGCTCGAGGATCGCTGGATGCGCGCGGACGACGCGGTGCGCAACGCCGCAGACGACGTCGAAGGTTTGGCCGAACGTCGCTCGCGGTCGAAGAAGTCCGTGCGTGGCGATCGCACGGGCGGCGCGCCCGTCGCGCCGACCGGTGTCCCCAAGGGGGACCACGTTGCGAATCCGCTCGAGGCGGACAGACAAGCGGCACGAATCGACGCCACCAAGGACTCGGGTGGCGCGCAGACCGAGAGCTCGGATCGATATTGATCCGCTTTCACGGTTGAGTGATTCGAGGGCCGCTGAAAAGCGGCCCTTTCCTTTATCTTAGAACCACCTATGTCCCTGCCAGACCGATTCGATTTCGCCAGCACCGAGCCCGAGATCTACAGGCGGTGGCTCGACGCCGGGGTGTTTCACGCGAACGCCGACGACTCCAATCGTGTCGGCGGCGATCGCGCGCCGTACACCATCGTCATGCCGCCCCCGAACGTGACGGCGATTCTGCACGTCGGCCATGGGCTCAACAATACGGTGCAGGACGTCATCATTCGCTGGGCGCGAATGAAGGGAACGAACGCGTTGTGGGTGCCGGGCACCGATCACGCCGGCATCGCCACCCAGAACGTCATCGAGAAGCAGCTGGCGGCTGAAGGCAAGACGCGCTTCGATCTCGGCCGCGACGCGTTCGTGCAGCGGACGGAAGGTTTCGTCGCCGAAACAGGTGGCGTCATCCTCGAGCAGTTGCGCGGCATCGGCGCGTCGGCGGATTGGTCGCGCACCGCGTACACGTTGTCGCCCGAGCTCTCGCGCGCGGTGCGCGAGGCGTTCGTGCGGCTGTACGAGCGCGGCTTGATCTATCGCGGCTACCGCGTGATTCACTGGTGTCCGCGGTGCCTCACGTCGTTGAGCGACGAGGAAGCGGAGTTCAACGACGAAACGGGAAAGCTGTATCACATCGCCTACGCGGTGCAGGGCCAGCCGGGCCGCACGCTCATCGTTGCCACCACGCGTCCCGAAACGATGCTCGGCGACGTGGCGGTGGCGGTGAATCCCGATGACGAGCGGTATCGCGATTTGATCGGCAAGCACGTGATGCTGCCGGTGGTGAACATCGCGATTCCCGTGGTGCCCGACGCATATGCCGACCCCGCGTTCGGCACGGGCGTCGTCAAGATCACGCCGGCGCACGATGCGAACGACTTCGAGGTGGGCAAGCGGCACTCGCTCCCGATGCCGATCGTGATCGACGAACGCGGCCTCGTGCGCGAGGTGAAGGACGCCGACGGACGCGTGCCGGCGGAGTTGAGCGGGCTCGATCGATTTGACGCACGCGATCGCATCGTCGAGATGCTGCGCGCGAGCGGCGCGATGCAGAAAGTGGAAACGCACAATCATGCGGTGCGGCACTGCTATCGGTGCGACACTGTGGTCGAGCCGCGCCTGTCGGATCAGTGGTTCGTGAAGATGGAGCCGCTCGCCCGCCCTGCCCTTCAGGGACATCGCGACGGTGCCATTCGCATTCTGCCGGAGCGGTGGGAGGCGGTGTACGTCAACTGGCTCACCAACATTCGTGATTGGAACATCTCGCGGCAGCTGTGGTGGGGTCATCGTATTCCGGTCTGGTACTGCAAGGACTGCGATCCGCCGCAGGACATCATCGTGAGCCGCGAGGATCTCACCGAGTGCCCGTACTGCGGATGCCCGGTGAAACAGGACGAAGACGTGCTCGACACGTGGTTCTCGTCGTGGCTGTGGCCGATCTCGACCCTCGGCTGGCCAGACGAGCAGTCGCCCGATCTGGCGGCGTTCTATCCGACGGACACGCTCGTGACGGCGCCGGAGATTCTCTTTTTCTGGGTGGCGCGCATGATCATGTCGGGCTACGAATTCATGGGCCGAGCGCCGTATCACACGGTGTATCTGCACGGCACGGCGCGCGACACGCAGCATCGCAAGATGTCGAAGTCCCTGGGCAACGGAATCGATCCGCAGGACGTGATCAAGTTGTACGGCGCCGATGCGCTGCGCTGGACGCTCATCGCCGGCATGGGCATGGGCACCGACGTCATTCTCGATCCGGACGACATCGACAAGTCGTTCGCGCCGGGCCGCAACTTCGGCACGAAGCTCTGGAACATCGGACGCTTTTTACTCGATCGGGTCGGGAACGATCCGGTGCGCGCGGTGTCGCAGCTCGATGCGGCGTCGCTCACGCGCGCGGACCAGTGGATTCTGTCGCGGCTCGACACGGCGATCGAGGAATGCGATCGCGCGCTCGGACCGCTGCAGCCGACGACGCCGCACGAGTCGCCCGACACGCACGTGTGGACCGACGCCGAGCGCTACGCGGGCCTGCGGCTGAATGAGTACGCGGAGTCGGCTCGGCGCTTCGTCTGGAATGAATTAGCGGATTGGTATTTGGAATCTCTAAAGTCACGTCTCGAGGTGTCGGGACCGGACCGCGAGGTCGCGCGCGCGGTGCTCGTGCACGCGTTCGACAACGCGCTGCGCCTGCTGCACCCGGTGGTGCCGTTCGTGACCGAAGCGCTGTGGCAGCAATTGCCGGGACACCGCGCCGGTGAATTGCTGGCGACCGCGCCGTGGCCCGCCCGGGAGCGCGCCACACAAACCGTCGCGGCGCAGGAATTCGAGTCCGTTCGCGAGGCCGTGCTCGCGATTCGGCAAATTCGCGGCGACAACAATGTGCCGCCCGGCAAGATGATCGACGTGCTCGTGCGGCCGAAGGCCGCGGGCAACGGCGGCAACGGCGGCAACGGCGGCAACGGCGGCAACGGCGGCAGTCCGCGCGCTGTGTTCGAGAGCGAGTCGGGCACCATCGCCCGCCTCACCCGTGCCGAGGTGCGCGTGGTGGACACGGCGCCCGAGGGGGCCGCGGCGCACGCCGTGATCGGAGGCGGCACCGAGATCATCGTGCCGCTCGCCGGTCTGATCGACGTCGAGAAAGAATGCGGCCGCCTGCGCGGCGAAGTCGCGGAGCTCGAGAAGCAGATCGCGTCGCGCGAGGGGCGACTGAACAACGCGAAATACCTGGAGCGCGCGCCGGCCAACGTCGTCGCGAACGACCGCGCCATCCTCGAGGAGATGAAATCCAAGCGAGATCAACTCGAGGACAAGGTGAAATCCCTGTGCGGAGCGTGAGCATTCCAACCACGCTCCGCTGGACGGCCGCGGCGGTGGGCGTCGGCCTCATCGCGTGCGCCTCGGCCGGCACGCCGCCCGGCGGTCCCGAACGACACGATCCTCCGAAGATCGTCTCGATCTCGCCCGAGTCGGGCGCGACCAACGTCAACATCAAGAGCGCCGAGATCAAGTTCGACGAGGTCGTGAGCGACCGGCCGTCCGGATCGGCGACGGACCTCGATCAGCTTTTTCTCATCTCGCCGCGCGACGGCGCCGCGTCGGTAAGCTGGCATCGCGACCGAATCACGCTCAAGCCGCGCAAGGGCTTCCGAGCCAACACCGCGTATCGCATCACGATGTTGCCGGGACTGGCCGATCTGCGCGGCAACGTTCGGAAGGATGCACTGACCATTCTGTTCGCGACCGGCGCCAGCTTTCCGCCGTATGGCATCATCGGCCGCGTGTTCGACTGGGCGACGCAACAGCCCGCGCGTGGCGCGTACGTCGAAGCGTCCGTGGTCGGCGATACCACGCTCGCCTACATCACGGCGACGGATTCACTGGGCCAGTTCGACGTCGGTCCGCTTGCCGCGGGCAGCTACCGCGTTCGCGCGATCATCGACGCGAATTCGAATCGCACGCTCGACCGCGGAGAAAAGTGGGATACGGTGACGACGCAGGTCACGACGTTTCGGCCCACGGTCGAGTTGTTGGCGATCGAGCGCGACACCATCGCCGCGAATTTCTCGCGCTTCACGGTGGACGACAGCGTGACGCTGCACGTGGAGTTCGATCGCCCGCTCGATCCGTTACTCCCGCTGCAGCCCGCGCTCTTCACCTTGCAGCGTCCGGATTCGTCGCAGCTCGAGATCACGTCGGTGCAATGGGCGGCGGCATTCAATCACGCGAAGGCGGTCGCGGATTCCGTGCGCGCCGATTCCGCGGCGCGAGCCCGGCCGGACACCGCGGGGGCGCGAGCAGCTCCGCCCGCGCCGACGCCACCGCCCGCCGCGGCGCCACAAGTCCCGGGCTTCCGCCCGCCGCCGCCACCGCCGAAGCCAAGTCAGCTTCCCCCTGAGAACACGATCGTCATCAAGGTGGCGCCGACCACGCCGATGCTGGTCGGCAAGAGCTATCGCCTGAGCGCGCGCGGCATACGCAATCTGCTTGGAAAGTCCCGGCCCATCGCTCGAACGTTCACGGTCCCGAAGCCCGTTCCGCGCGACACGACCAGGCGCTCGCCCACCGACACGACGCGTCGGCCCTCGACCCCAGGTAGACCACCTACAGGTAGACCGCCTACGGGTCGACCTCCGACAGGTCGTCCGCCCATCCTCCGATGACCGACGCGCGACGCGCCCTGCCCAGCGTGAACGCGCTCCTCGACAGCCGCGCGGTCCGACCGCTGCTCGAGCGCGCGCCGCGGAGCCTGGTCGTGGACGCCATTCGCGACGCGCTCGACGCCGCGCGGCAGACGCCGGCCTCCGCGCCGGCCGACGAAGGGGAGTGGGCCCGGGCCGTATCGTCGCGGCTCGATCGCGCCACGCGGCCCTCGCTGCAGCAGGTCATCAACGCGACCGGCGTCGTGCTGCACACGAATCTCGGCCGCGCGCCGCTCGCCGCCGTCGCGATCGACGCCATCGCCCGCATCGCCGGCGGATTCACAAATCTCGAATACGATCTCGAACGCGGATCGCGCGGCAGCCGGTACGTGCACTGCGCCGCGCTGTTGCGCGAGCTCACCGGCGCCGAGGACGCGCTGGTCGTGAACAACTGCGCGGCGGCGTTGGTGCTCGTGCTGAATACCGTCGCCGACGGTCGCGACGCCATTCTGTCGCGCGGGGAGCTCGTCGAGATCGGCGGCAGCTTCCGCGTGCCTGACATCATGCAGAAAAGCGGCGCGACACTCGTCGAGGTGGGAACGACCAATCGCACGCACCTCGATGACTATCGCCGAGCGATCGGCAGCGCCACCGGCGCGCTGGTCAAGGTGCATCGCAGCAACTTTGCGCTGACCGGATTCGTCGCCGAAGCAAGCTCGCGCGAGCTCGGCACGCTCGCGGCCGAGCACAAACTTCCGCTGATTCACGATCTCGGCAGTGGGCTGATGCTGCGACTCGACGAGTTCGGCCTGAGCGGCGAGCCCACGGCGCGCGACGCGCTCGCCGCCGGAGCGAGCGTCGTGACGATGAGCGGCGACAAACTCCTCGGAGGGCCGCAGGCGGGACTCATCCTGGGCTCGCGCGAGATCATCGAGCGAGTTCGTCGCAACCCGCTCACGCGCTCCTATCGCGTGGACAAGCTGACGTTGGCCGCCCTCGAGGCAACGTTGTCGCTGTATCGGGATCCGGCGCGGGCACTGCGCGAAATTCCGGCGCTCGCGCAGCTGACGTGCTCGGTGGCCGACCTGCGCGAGCGCGCCGACCGCATGCTTCATCAGCTCGGCTCCGCTCGCGTGAGCATCACCGACAGTGAGGCGAGCGTCGGCGGCGGCGCATTTCCCGACGCGCGCATTCCGTCCGTGGCGCTCGCGATCGACGGAGCCGCGACGGCGATCGAACAAGCGCTGCGAGGCGGAGAGCCGCCGATCGTCGGCCGCGTGAACGACGACCGGGTCCTGCTCGATTTGCGCGCTGTATTCCCGGCGCAGGATGAGGCGGTGGTGTCGCGACTGCGCGCGATCCTCACGTGACACGTCGTCCCGCCGCCTTTCTCGACCGGGACGGCACGATCATCCGTGACGCCAACTACGTGGGCGATCCAGACGACGTCCAGCTGCTCCCCGGCGCCGCGGCGGCGATCCGGCAGCTGACCGACGCGGGCGTCGTGCCGGTGATCATTACGAATCAGTCGGGCATCGCGCGTGGCTATCTCACCGCCGACGACTACGAGCTCGTGCGCCGGCGTGTGGACGCCATGCTTCACGCTGAAGGCGCAGCCGTCACCGCGACATACATGTGCCCGCACCACCCGTCCATCACCGGTTCGTGCGACTGCCGAAAGCCGGGCCTTGGCTTGTATCGGCAGGCCATCGCCGAGCTCTCGCTCGACCCTGCCCGCTCACTCTTTACCGGCGACCGTTGGCGCGACGTGGCGCCCGCCCGCGAGCTCGGGGGACTTGGCATCCTCCTCGACGTCGGATCGACACCGCGCGCCGATCTCGAGCGCGGCCTGCGCGAAGGATTCATCACCGCCGATTCACTCGGCGAGGCCGTCGCGACATATCTGCATACGCTTCCACCATCCGCCGGAGTTGAATAGAATCCGCGCGATGACTGCACGCATCGCGGTGCTCGCTTCCGGCGGCGGCTCGAACCTGCAAGCCATTCTCGAGCACTTCGATCGTCTTGGCGAGCGACGCGGCGGACAGGTCGTGGTCGTGGCGAGCGATCGGGCCGGCGCGGGCGCGCTCGAACGAGCCATGAGCCGCGACATCCCGACGTCGCTCATCGCGACCGACAAGTATCCCGACCGTCCGCAACTCGAGGACGTGCTGCGCGAGTATTCGATCGATCTCGTCGTACTCGCGGGATACCTCAAGCTCGTGCCGATCGAGGTCGTGATGAGCCATGTCGGGCGCATCATCAACATTCATCCCGCGCTGCTGCCATCGTTCGGCGGGCCCGGCATGTACGGCCACCGGGTGCATCAGGCCGTGATCGACTCCGGCGCGACGGTGACCGGTGTGACGGCGCACTTCGTCGACAATGAATACGACCGCGGCCGAATCATCGCGCAGTGGCCTGTGCCCGTCTTCGCCGCTGACGACGCCCGTACGCTCGCGGCGCGCGTGTTGCGCGTGGAGCACATCGTCTATCCGCGCGTCGTCGATGCGGTCGCGAGCGGGCGTACAACGCTCGACAATCCATGTATGCTCGGCGTCGGTGCGGTCGTCGACGGCCGTCCCTCGTTCACCCTGCTTCCGCATGAGGATTCTCGTCTTGCCGAGAACATCGAGCTCGCACTGGGCCATTGAACTGCGCGCTGTGACGCTGGCCGCATGCTGCGCCGTTGCCCTACCCGCGATCGCGACGGCGCAGGACACGAGCGCCGTAGGTCCGTACGCGCGCGCCGTGTCGACGTGGATCTCGCTGATCGCGTCGCCCGGGTCGGAGCGAATCGCGACGGATCGCATCGTCAGCGCCACCTCGGGATTCGTGCGCGATCGCGTGGGGAATCTCATCAAGAAGGTCGGTGACGGCTCTCCGCGGCGCGTGCTCGCGTGTGGGCTCGACGAGTCGGGCTATGTCGTGAGCGAGATCACCGACGACGGGTATCTCCGCGTGCACATGGACGGCAACGAGCGGCACGTCGCGCTGTGGGACGAGTATCACGAAGGCCAGCGCGTGATCGTCGCGGCGCTCGATCGCGCGATCGCCGGCCGCGCGCGCGATCTGCCGGGCGTCATCGCCGTGCGCAGCAATCACCTGTGGCGCCATCGCGTTGCGGACGAATCGCCGACGTCGATCGAGAATGTCTGGGTCGACATCGGCGCGCGATCGCGCGCCGAGGCGGTGCGCATGGGCGTCGACGTGCTCGATCCGGTAGTGCGCGATTGGCCCGAGTGGATGTACGCCGATGAAGTCGCGGGTCCCGCCGCGGGCAACCGCGCGGGATGCGCCGCGGTTGCCGCCGCCGCGCAATCCAACAATCACGACGCGTCGGGCGAAACGGACTACATCATCTCGGTGGAGAAGTCATTCGACTGGGCGGGCCTCACCTCGGCGATCGCACGCCTTGGCCGCGTCGATTCACTGTTCATCGTCGACGCCACGGTGGGCGGCGAACGCAGCGCGCCGCACGCCGTGAAAGCGCCATGGGCGGCGCTTCCTGCGCTCGACGTCGGTGCGGTGCTCGGCATCGGCGTACGCACGCGATTCCATGGAACGCTCGCCGAGTCGATTGCGGAGAATGATCTGGCGGCATTGCATGGCGCGGTTGCGCGCGCAGCGGGACTCGGTGGCGAAACACTGGCGGCGGTGCCAGTCGCGCACGGCTGGGCGGCCGCGCCTCCGCTCGTCGTTCGCGATTCCCTCTCCCGCTACGCCGACATGCTCGGCAAGCTGGTCGACGTCTACGCGCCGTCGGGGCACGAGCAACCGATGCGCGACGCAATTCAGCCGCTGCTTCCCGCGTGGGCGCGCGACTCGGCGGTCGTCGACACGGCGGGCAACATCGTCCTCGCGATGGGCCCGGACCGCGACACGACGGTGTTCGTGGCACACATGGACGAGATCGCGTTCGAGGTCACGCGCATAAACCCCGACGGAACGGTCTCGCTACGGCCGCACGGATCGTTCTTTCCGTTTCTCTGGGAAGGACAGCCGGCGCTGTTGCACCGCGCGGACGACAAGATTCCGCCGCGCGACGGAAAGCTAGGTTGCTCCGCATCGCGCGAGGGACCGTTGCGGGGCGTGTTCACGGTTCGTGACAGCTCCACGCAGCGTGAACCGTCGGCGTTGACCGTGTGGTTCGGCCGAAGCGCCGCCGAGCTCGCGACATCGGGCGTGCAGCCCGGTGCAATGTTGACAGGATTCAAATGCTCGGCGCGGCTCGGCGATACGCGTATCACCGGCCGAGCGATCGACGATCGCGCGGGCGATACCGCGCTGTTGCTGGCGCTCGAGGAGATCGATCCCGCGAAGTTGGATCATAAGGTGATCTTCATGTGGTCGGTCCGCGAAGAAGGTGGATTGCTCGGCGCGAAGGCGGTCGCGGCGGCGCTTGGGCCAAGTGTGCATCGCGTGCATGCGGTGGACACGTTCGTATCGTCGGACTCGCCGCTCGAGAGTCATCGCTTCGGCTACGCGGCGCTCGGCACCGGGGCGGTGTTGCGCGCGCTCGACAACTCGAGCGTGACGCCGCCCGATGAGATCGAGCGCGCCGTTCGCCTCGCTCGCGCGAACGGCATTCCGCTGCAATACGGCGTCACGAACGGCGGCAACGATGGATCGGAGTTCGCGCGCTGGGGTGCGATCGATGTCGCCCTTGCGTGGCCGCTGCGCTACAGCCACTCGCCCGCCGAAGTGATGGACCTTCGCGATTTACGATCGCTGACTCGGATGGTGGCAGCGTTGGCCAAAGCGCCGACCGGCGCCGTGCCGCCGGCGCCGCGACGTCCGTAATTTCGTCCAACGCCCAACACCCATCGCCCAACGCCAATGCCCCGTGCTCTGCTGTCGGTGTCCGACAAGACTGGTCTCGCTGATTTCGCCCGTGGGCTCGCCGAGCTCGGATGGGAGTTGATCTCCACCGGCGGCACGTCGAAGGCGTTGCGCGAGGCCGGGCTCACCGTGACAGACGTCGGCGACGTGACCGGCTTTCCGGAGATGATGGACGGTCGCGTGAAAACGTTGCATCCCGCGGTGCACGGTGCATTGCTCGCCCGGCGCGACGTGCCCGAACACATGGAGGCGCTCGCCGAGCACGAGATCACGCCGATCGATCTCGTGGCGGTGAATCTGTATCCGTTTCGCGAGACGGTGGCGCGAAAGAACACGACGCCGGAAGAGGCCATCGAACACATCGACATCGGTGGTCCGAGCATGCTGCGCTCGGCCGCGAAAAATCATGCCTCGGTGTGGGTGATCGTCGACCCGAGCGATTATGGGCGCGTGCTGGCGGCGCTCCACGATCACGACGACGATCTCGACCTCCGGACGCTGCTCGCCGGCAAAGTGTACGCGCATACCGCCGCGTACGACGCCGCGATCGCCGCGTGGTTCGCCCAGCAGCGCGAGGACAAGTTTCCGCCTACGATCGTGGTCTCGTTCGAGCGCGCGCAATCGCTGCGCTACGGCGAGAATCCCGACCAGGCGGCGGCGTTCTATGTCGAACGGCCGGGCGGCGGCCTCGCGGGACTCGCGCAGCGCGGTGGAAAAGAACTCTCATTCAATAACTTGCTAGACCTGGAAGGCGCGTTGCTCGCGGTCGACCCGTTCGGCCAGGAGACCGCGTGCGCCATCATCAAGCACACGACGCCGTGCGGATTGGCGACCGGCGGCAGCGCGGTCGATGCCTACCGCAAGGCGCTGGCGTGCGATCCGGTATCAGCGTTCGGCTCCGTCATCGCGTTCTCGGTGCCGGTCGATGACGCGACCGCCGACGCCGTTTCGAGCTTGTTCGTCGAGTGCATCGTGGCGCCGGCGTTCAGCGCCGGCGCCGTCGAGATTCTCGGCCGCAAGCGAAATTTGCGCGTGCTCGAGGGACGCGCCCAGTGGGGCGACGGCACGAACAATTTGGATTTCAAGCGCGTGCGCGGCGGCGTGCTGGTGCAGGAGCGGGCACGGACGTACATCGATACCGAGGGCTGGACTGTCGCCACGAAACGCAAGCCAACGGACGTCGAGTACAAGGATCTGCTCTTCGCGTGGCGCGCGGTGGCCTCGGTCAAGTCGAACGCCATTGTCCTCGCGCGCGACGGCGCCACGATCGGCATCGGCGCGGGGCAGATGTCACGCGTCGACGCCGCGTTCATGGCGGTGCACAAAGCGGAATCGGCGGGACACGCAACACAGGGTGCCGCGCTCGGCTCTGACGCATACTTTCCGTTCCGCGACGGCGTCGATCAAGCCGCGGCGGCGGGCGTGACGGCCATCGTGCAGCCGGGTGGATCGGTGCGAGACCCGGAAGTCATCACCGCGGCGGACGAGCATGGGATTGCGATGATCTTCACCGGGCGGCGGCAGTTCAGACACTAGCAACCCAATTCCAACCTCGTAGCCGCCCCATTCCCTAAATCCTTCCAATCCATCATCTTTCCTGTCTCCCGCCCCGCGCCCCGTCGGGGCGGTTTGTTGTGTAACAACTCATGGATCGCATGGCGACCTCAACGATCACCGAGCTCGATTACCGGCCGTCGTATCGCGCCGCGTTAGCCGTTTCGCTCGCGACGCTCGTGCTGTATCTGCTCACGCTCGCCCCGTCGACCGCGATGTGGGACACGAGTGAATACATCGCCGCGGCGTACACCCTTGGCCTGCCGCATCCGCCGGGCAACCCGCTGTTCGTCATCATCGGCCGCGTGTTCTCGATTCTGCCGATCGCGACGACCGTCGCGGTGCGAATCAACATTCTCGCGGCGATCTGCAGCGCGGTGTCCGCGGGCATGTGGTTCCTGGTCACCGAACGCATTCTCGTCGCCTGGTTTCCGAAGTATTGGCAGCGCGTACTCGGCGCAGTGCTCGGCGCGCTGATCGGCGCCACCGCGTTCACCGTCTGGAACCAGTCCGTCGTGAATGAGAAGGTGTATACCGTCTCGCTGGTCGGACTTGCGGTCATCTCGTGGGTGATGATCCGCTGGTCGGATGATCCCGACGGAAGGAAGGCGGATCGCTTTCTCGTGCTCGTGGCGTACATCCTCGGTCTGGGGTACGCGAATCACATGGCCGGCATGCTCGCGGCGCCGGCGGTGGGCCTCGCCGTGCTGGTGCGGCGCCCGCGTACGATCTTCCGCTGGAAACTGCTGCTCGCGTGTGTGGGCGCGATCGTGCTCGGCCTCACGCCGTTCGCGACGCAGCCGATTCGCGCCGCCTACTTCCCCGCCATCAACGAAGGCGAACCGACTGCATGCCGCACGAAGCTCGAGCTCTCGTGCACGTTCTCGAAAGGCACCCTCGATGCGTTCGAGTACAACTTCAACCGCGGCCAGTACGGCAAGCCGGACTTGAGCGAACGGCAGGCGCCGTTCGTCGACCAGCTCGGCATGTGGTGGATGTACTTCAAGTGGCAGTGGATTCGCGACGCGCACGATCAACATCAGTTCATGCAGGCGTTGTTCGCGGCGGCGTTCCTGGTGCTTGGCTTGTTCGGCGGGTGGGTTCACTTCCAGCGCGATCGACGAAGTTTCTGGTACTTCGGTTCGTTGATGTTCACGATGACGCTGGCGCTGATTTATTACCTGAACTTCAAGCTCGGCGCGTCGCAGGATCCCAACTCGCAATTACCGCACGAAGTGCGCGACCGAGACTACTTCTTCATCTGGAGCTTCTCGGCGTGGGGCGTGTGGGCGTCGCTGGGTTTGCTCTTCGTGTGGGAGTCGCTCGCGTCGATGTTCGGCACCGAATCGGTGAAGGTTGGACGCGACACCGTCACGATGCCGCGGGACACCGCGTGGCGATACAGCTCGCCCGTGCTCCTGCTCGCGATCGTACCGCTCTTCGCGAATTGGCATTGGGCGTCGCGCGCGGGACATCGTGATACGGCGGATTTCGCCGCGGACATGCTCAATTCGGTCGAGCCATACGGTGTGCTGGTCACGGTGGGCGATAATGACACCTTCCCGCTCTGGTACGCGCAGGAAGTCGAAGGTATTCGGCGGGATGTCATCGTTGCGAATACGTCGCTGCTGAACACCGACTGGTACGTGCGGCAGATCATTCGCCGTCCGCAGTTCGACTACGATGCGGCGAAGGGGCCGGCGCTGTATCGCAATCAGCAGTGGGTGAAGCCGAAGGGTCCGCCGATCAAGATGTCGATGCTCGAGGCGGATTCCGTTCCGGCCTACTATCCGCTCAACAGCCCCATGTCGTTCACGTCGGGCAATCTCAAGGCGACGATCAATCCGCAGAACCTCGATCACGGCGTGCTGCAGCGCGCCGACCTGTTCGTGCTGCGCATGATTCAGGACGCGTGGCCGGAGCGGCCGATCTACTTCGCGCGGACGTCGGGCAGCTACGCGCGATCGCTCGGGCTAGGCGACAACACGTTGACGCAGGGTTTGGCCTCGAAGCTCATCATGCCGCCGGCTGCCGGTGCCGCGAAGGACACGGTGTATGTGCAGGGCGACGGTTGGCTCGACGTGCCGCGCAGCGACTCGCTGTGGCGGAGCGTGTTCAAGGGCCCGCAGTCGGTGATCAACAGCGGGGACTGGATCGATCGCCCGTCGGTCGGCATTCCGTATCTCTATGTCGCGACCGGCATCGAGCTCGCGGAAGCGCTCAAGTCCCAAGGGAAGCTGCAGGAAGCGCAGAACGTGTTCGGCATGTCGAAGCACATCGCGACCGTCGTGCGTCTCGACGACCTGCTTCGTCCGGCCGAAGCCGAGTTCTCGTTGCCGGTCGGCGATACGACGCGCTCGCAGCAACTGCCTGCCCCTGCCGCGCCGCCGGCGGCCGCCAAGACGGATTCGCTCAGCAAGCCCGGCGCAAAAGCGGGAACAAAGGCCGGCCCGAAAACGAAGTAGGATCGCCGTTCGAGGGCCCATGGACGATCGCCGCGCGGCTTCGCAGCTTAGCGCGGCGATCATTACATTTTGGCGGTGGGAGCGCTGGCAGAATGGCTATTGCACCGGTCTTGAAAACCGGCGTCCGCAAGGACTTGGGGGTTCGAATCCCTCGCGCTCCGTGGCTCGCGCACCTTCTTCCTCTCCCGAACCGGAGCTTCGCATGATCCGAAAGGCTCTCCTATTCGCCGCGCTCGTCGCGCTCCCCACTGCCTCCTTCGCACAGAAAGGCGGCCGCTCGCAGGCCGACAAGCACACGCCGCTCATGGACGACAAAGACAACACGCCGAGCGGACCCACGCTCCGCGTGCGCGACGTCGAAGACGTGAGCCCGATCAAGCGCCTGATCGACAAGCACAAGGATCTCAAGCTGAGCGACGAACAGATGAACGCGCTCAAGGAGCGCGAGAATGCGCTCCACAAGCAGAACGAACAGCTGCTCAAGTCCGTGGACTCGCTCGTGCACGAGATCAAGCAGGCTTCGCAGAGCACGTCGGATGAGTCGCGCGGCAAGGTGCGCGAAGCCGGATCGCTGCTGCACGCCACGCTGCAGCAGATCTCCGCGAACTACGACGCCTCGGCCACGGAAGCCACCGCGTCGTTCACTCCCGAGCAGCAAGCCAAGGCGAAGGAAATTCTGGCGAAGCTCAAGGAAGACACGGACAACATGATGCGCGAGCGTATGGGCGGCGGCGATCGTCGCGGCTGATGTCTCCCGTCTGATCGCGATCGATCAGTGCTCAGCGATACCCGGCGGCCTGCATGTGGAACAACTCCGCATACAGGCCGCCGTTCGCTTCCAGATCCACGTGGGTTCCCTGCTCCACGATCTCGCCGTTCTTCAGCACGATGATGCGGTCTGCCATGCGCACCGTCGAGAAGCGATGCGAGATGACGACGGCCATCCGGCCCGCCATCAGCTGATTGAATCGCACGAAGACGTCATACTCGGCGCGCGCGTCGAGCGCCGCGGTCGGCTCGTCGAGAATGAGCACCTGTGCATCGCGCATGTAGGCGCGCGCCAACGCTACCTTCTGCCATTCGCCGCCGGACAAATCCACGCCGCGCTCGAACCGGCGGCCGAGCATCTGGCGGTAGCCTCCGGCCAGACGCGGCAAGAGCGACGCGGCGAGCGACTTCTCGGCGGCAAGTGTAATCGGTCCCGGCGGCGGTTCGTCGGTGGACGTCGTCTCCGCGTCGAGATAGCTGCGCACCGCTTCGACTTCGCCGACGCCCACGTTCTCGTCGAAGCGCATGTCGTAGCGCACGAAGTCCTGAAAGATGACGCCGATCGCCTGGCGGACGGTCGCGAGGTCGTACTCGCGCAAATCGACACCGTCGAGCAGCACGCGACCTTCGCTCGGGTCGTAGAGGCGGGCAAGGAGCTTGGTGAGCGTCGTCTTGCCGGCGCCGTTCTCGCCCACCAGAGCCACCCGTTCACCGGGACGCAGGGTGAACGTCAGATGCCGAACCGCCCAACGCTCGCTCCCCGGATACCGGAAGCCGACGTCCTGAAACTCGAAGCCCTGACGAATCGGCCGCGGCACGGCTGGCGCACCGGGGCGATTCACGACGGTCGGCCGCATTTCAAAGAAGTCGTATAAGTCTTTTAGATATAACGTTTGCTCATAAATACCACTGGCCGACATCAACAGACCTTGAATCAGGTCTCGGCTCTGGCGGAACGAGGACGCCAGAAACGTGAGCGTGCCGATCGAGATCGCACCCGCCACGGCCCGCACGAGCACGATCACGTACGCGCCGTAATAGCCGAGCGTGCCGATCAGCGACAGCGCGGAGCCGACCAGGGCCCGCTGAACGGCCAGGGATTTATTCTCGTCGTAAAAGCGATCGGCGAGAGCCCGATATCGCGCGATGAGCCACGGCGCGAGCCCGAAGAGCTGCACCTCCTTTGCCGTCTCGTCGCTGGCGCCGACGTAGCGCACATAGTCCAACTGCCGGCGCGCCGGCGTACGCCGAAACATCAGCGAATACGACATCGCCGCGAATCGTGTCTCACCAATGAAACTCGGCATCACGGCGACCACCAGGAGCGCCAATAACCACGGCGCCTGCGCCGCGATCGCCACGCTCAACGACGACAGCGTGAGGAAGCTCTGCGCCATACCCAACAACTGCGCCAGGAGCGCCATGCGGCCGGTTGTCCCCTGCCGCGCGCGCTCGAGATGGTCGTAGAACTGCGGATCCTCGAACTGATACAGGTCGAGCGTGGCCGCATGCTCCATGATCCGAATGCTCACGCGATTCGTGAACAGATCGCCCAGCAACCCTTCGATCAGTCCCGACAGGCGTGCGAGCAGCTCGCTGACCACGACAATGCCCATCTCGAGCGCGACGAGCATCCACAAATGCCGCGTCGGGCCGCCGCGCTGCGCGAGCATGATCACTTCGTCGATGATCAGCTTCGCCACCCACAGGTTCGCCACCGGCACCGCCGACCGAACGAGGCGGAGCGCGATCATCGCCGCGGTGTACGGCCGATGCGTCTCCCACACCAGTCGCAGCAGCCACGGCACGAGACGCAGCGCCTTGAGCCGCTCGCGCAACGCGGGCCGCGGCGCGTTGGGATCGCGCGGCGGCCCGAAGAACACTGCCGGATGTGCCATGCCGAAACATAGAGACTACCGCTGCGCCACCGTCGACGCGCTGGTATCGGCGATGTACGAATAGAGCAGCCGCGTTCGCAAGTCCGTAATGCTTCGCGACGAGCTCCGCATCAACAGCTTGAACGCGTCGGCCGCCGCGCGGCGATTGCCGACGCGCAACTCCGAGATCACGACCCCGTCACGCAGATCGTCGGGATTGAGCCAGAGATCGCCGTTCGCGGCGGCGGGCATCAAGACATCAGCGGCGCGCGCCGACTCCGCGAAGTCCCACACCGCCAGTCCGTGGAGGAAATCGACCGCGGCGCGCGGGGGCGGCGGTGCGTTGGTGCGCGCGAGAAAGGCCCGCGTCCGAGCGTAGAACGCCGAATCTGCGACACCCGCCATTCCGCCGTGCACGGCCGCTTCGACTTGCTCGAAGGAGGCTGTCCACGCACGCCAGTCGAGCGGCACCTGGCCGGCGGCCATGGCCTCGTCGAACGCTTGCAGTCGCGATGCCGCGGCCGACGCGAGTGGGCCCGCACGCGGATCTCGATTGCGCATGGCCGCCGCGATCGCCATCGCCTGGAGGCGCGGCACGCCATCCACCACGGCGTACGAGTCGCCGAGACCGATGCGCCGGCGGTCCACCATCGCCGCGATGTTGACTCGGCCCGCCGGCAATCCGGCGAACCCCGTCGCCTGACTCTCCATGAACCGCGCGCGCTCGGCATTGAGATCGAGCGTCGGATAGAAATCCGAGTTCGCGTCGCCGGCCTCGCGCACGAGTGGGGCGAGCGAGTGTTCGTCGGCCATGCGCAGTGTCTCCATCGTCAGCGGCGTGATCGGCCACACGTGACGAAGATCCTCCTGCACCATCGGAAATTTGAAGATCGACCAATCGGGCGCCGGCAGCTGCTTTTCAGTCGTCGCCACAATCAGGATGTCGCGGCCCGAGATCTGAAAAATCGAATAGGTCGGGAAGTGCTGCGATAGCGCCGTGAGCACGCCGAGCACCAAGCCGTCGTCGATCTCGTAGAGGTGCAGCCACTGCGCGAACACGCCGCCCTTCGCGAGGTACGTGCTGATGCGGCCGTAAAACTCCGTGGTGAACAGCCCGGATACGCCGGACACCCACGGGTTGGACGGCTCGGAGACGATGAGATCGAACTTGCGGCCGCTCGCCGCGAAATAGGCGCGCGCGTCATCGATCGCGAACGTCGAACGCGGATCGTCGTACGCGCGGTGATTCGCGCGATAGAACTCGCGCGAAGCGTGAATCATCTCGGGCTCGATCTCGATCGTTACGACCTGCGTGAGCGCGGGACTGCCAAGCAGCGCGTGCGTCGTCATCCCCGTGCCGAAGCCGATCACCGCGGCGGTGCGTGCCCGCGGTGCGTGCGCCAGCGCAACCAGCGGAACGAACAGCTGCGTCGGCGCATCGTGCGTGAACGGACCGATCGGATATGTTCGCGTCGTGTCGAGCCACTCGGGCCCCAGCGAGCCGTCCGGTTTTCCATTCGTGCCGAGCGTGTAGCCGCCCGTCTCGGGAATGCGGCGTACGCTCACCGTCGCCGTGCGTCCGTCCTTGTAGAAGAGAATCGTGCGCGAGTGCGGCGCCTGCACGCCGCCGTAGCGGTACACGCCGCTCGTCAACATCGTCGGATCGAAGTCCGCGCGCACCGCGATCGCGACGAGCGCGAGCGCGGCCGCACCCGCCAGCGCGATCCTCGGCATCCACGTCGCGCGCGCGGTGCGCATCATCCCGCGCCACTCGGTAGCCAGCAGCACCACGCCGAGCGCGAGATCGATCGACGCGCCGGCGACCAGCAGCCACTTGAGGCCGAGCAGCGGCATCAGCACCAATCCCGCGAGGCCCGCGCCGACGATGGAGCCGAACGTGTTCACACCATACACCTGGCCGATCGCGCGCTCGCCCACGCCGACACCAACGAGCAAGCGCGTGATGAGCGGCAGCGTCATGCCCGCGCAGAACGTTGCCGGCAGCATGACCGACAGACACAGCGCGTACCGCGCGATGCTGAAGAACGTGTATCCCTGCGGCGTCTTCGCGAACGCGGCGATGAGATCCACCATCCAATAGAACGAGTGCAGATACACCGGCAGCGTCGCGATCGCGAGCGACCCCATCGCCAGTTGCACCATGCCGAGCAGACGGAGCGAATTTCCTCCCGCGTCCGCGCGGCGACGCACCCAGAAGGCGCCGAGCGCGAGCCCGAGAATGAACGCCGACAGCATCAGTTCGAACGAATGCGTCGCGCTTCCCAGCACGAGCGCCAGCATGCGTATCCAGCCGATCTCGTAGATGAAGCTCGAGAGCGCCGTGCCAAAACTGACGATGAGCAGCAGGCGCCAGAGCGTGGGCCGCGACGCATCGTTCGTCGCGCTCGGCGCCACCGCGGGCGGCAGCGCCGCGTCGCCTTCCGTCGCGCGCGAGCGAATCGCGACGATCACGACACCGGCGACCACGATGTTGATCATCGCGGCGACGATCAGCGTTCCGGGCAACCCGGCGACGGCGACCAACCAGAACCCCGCGAGCAGCACGCCACCCGCGGCGCCGAGACTATTAGCAAAGTATAACATCGACAGCGCGCGTCCGGCCGATTGCGGAATGCGACGCACGACGCCCGCGCTCATGAGCGGGAACGTCATGCCGAGCAGAATCGATTGCGGCAGAATCAGCAGCGCTGCGAGACCCCATTTGGCGATCGTCTGCATCGGCCCCAGTCCCGCGGCCGGAAACACGGTCGCATACGCAAAGCCGGTCACGGAGACGAAGACGTCGTGAAAAACGAGACCGATGAGGCCCGTGACCAGCTCGACGATCGCGTACCAGTAGAGCGGCCGCGTCAGCCGCTCGCTGCGGCGTCCAACGAGCAACGCACCGATCGACATGCCGCCAAGGAAGATGACGAGCACCAGGACCTGCGCGTACGCGCTGTGCCCAACAAACAGGCCGAGGTAGCGGGTCCAGATCGATTCGTAGATCAGCCCCGCCGCGCCCGACAGGATGAAGACGGCGTAGAGAAGTCTCAGCATATGAACGGTCGACTGGTCGCGCGCGGGCCTCGTAACACCCGGCGACACCCGGCGACACCCGGCGACACCCGGCGACACCCCGCAACACCCCGTAACACTTGTGCGGACTCCGCCACGACCGATAAATTGCTTCAGCGGCAAGCACTTGCGAGCCGTCTAGCCGCGCAGAGCGTGGTCGGGGGGAGGTGGCCGAGTGGCTGAAGGCAGCGGTTTGCTAAACCGCCATACGGGCTTAAACCTGTATCGAGGGTTCGAATCCCTCCCTTCCCGTCCTTTGGAGCAGCACGAACGCTGATATGACAACTCGAAGAGCCCGCCGCCGGCGGGCTCTTCGTGCTTCGGCCGCGTGCGACGCCCAAACGCCACGCTGACCTGACAGGACGCTGATAGCTTTCCCGCCATGACGCACCGACTGCGCTTCGCACCGTCGCCGACCGGCTACCTCCACGTCGGCGGCGCTCGAACGGCCCTCTTCAACTGGCTGTACGTCAAGCACTATGGCGGCCAGTTCTTGCTGCGCATCGAGGATACGGACCGGGCCCGAAGCACCGAAGCAAGCACCCGCGCCATCTTCGACGGCATGGAGTGGCTCGGCCTCTTGTGGGACGAAGAGGTCGTATACCAGGGCGCGAACCTCGCGCGTCACCAGGCCGATGCGAAGCGCCTCCTGGACGAGCGGAAAGCGTATCGGTGCTTCTGCACTCCGCAGGAGCTCGACGAGCAGCGCAAAGCGGCTGAGGCACGCGGCGATGCGTTCCGCTACGACGGACGATGCGATCGCCTGGCTGCCGACGACGTCGAGCGCCGCGTCGCCGCGGGAACGCCGTTCGTCATTCGGTTTCGCATGCCAGGCGGCGTCACGTCGTGGACGGATCTCGTGAAGGGCAAGATCACGTTCGCGAACGCCGACATCGGCGAAGGGGATTTCATCATCCTTCGCTCGGACGCGACGCCGATTTACAATCTTGCAGTGGTATCGGACGACATCGCCATGCGCATCACGCTCGTGATGCGCGGCGACGATCATGTGTCCAACACGCCCAAGCAAATCCTGCTTTACGAAGCCCTCGGGGCGGCGCTGCCGGAATTCGCGCACCTGCCGAACATTCACGGATCCGATGGCAAGAAGCTGAGCAAGCGCCGCGGCGCCGTCGCGGTGAGCGACTATCAGAACATGGGCATTCTGCCGCAGGCGATGCTCAACTTCATCGCGCTGCTCGGATGGTCGCCCGGCAATGACATCGAGGTCATGACGGTGCGGCAGATGATCGATCTGTTCAGCACCGAGCACCTGTCGAAGAACGCCGCCGTGTTCGACATGCAGAAGCTGGAGTGGATGAACGGGCAGCATCTCGCGATGATGCCCGCGTCCGAGCTGCGCCCCTTGTTTCTCCGGGAGCTCGGCGACTCGGATCTCGGGGAACAGGCTCGGTTATTGGACGAAAGGGATCTGGACGCGCTCATCGATGTGTTGAAGGTTCGATCGCGCACGTTGCACGACATGGTTCGGCAGTCCGCACCCTTTCTCAGCGTATCGATCACGTACGAGCCGGAGGCAGCCGCGAAGGCGTGGAAGGACCGGGACGCGAGCGCGGACGTGTTGCGGGCGGCGGCTGCGACGTTGGAATCGCTGGATGATTGGTCGGCCCCGAGCCTGGAAGGCGCCCTGCGATCCCTGGCTGAATCGCGCGGACTCGCCGTGGGAAAACTGTTCGGCCCGCTCCGGGTCGCTCTGACGGGCTTGAGCGCCAGTCCCGGCATCTTCGACGTATTGACGTTGCTCGGTCGAACACGCTCTTTGGAACGGATTCAGACCGCGGTGCGTTACATCACTGGAAACGCTTGACGAGGAGCGTTGACCGCGGACGGCACGCTACCGTACATTAGGGCCACGAGCTACGCCGGGCCCTCCGATGCAGAGGCCCGGCGTCTTCATAGTGGTACGACGGGGGCAAGTCCATGGCGGAGCCACTCACGCAGCTGGAACGGAAAGTCTATCACTACATGATAGACTTTCTGGCTGAGAACACCTATCAGCCAAGCATCCGCGAGATCGCGCGGAAATTCCGGATCAAGTCGACCAAGACCGTCTCGGACCTGCTCCATTCCCTCGAGAACAAGGGATTCATCGAGCGCGACGAGTCGCGTTCGCGCGGAGTGCGTCTGATCGGCTTCGCGGCGGCCGGAGCGACACAGCCGATTCCGTATTACGGGAAGATTCACGCCGGCGAGCCGACGCTCATGCCGGAGAATCGGAAGGGATTCATCACGGTCGACCGGCGTTTCCTGCCGGGCGACGACGTGTACTTCCTCAAGGTGAAGGGCGACAGCATGGTCGGCCGCGGCATTCTCGAGGGCGACTTCGTGATGGTGAGCCCGCGCGCCATTCCGAAGGACGGCGACATCATCGCGGCGCGCCTGGGCGACGACGCGACGATCAAGACGCTGCGCCACCAGGGCTCGGCGGTCGTGCTCGAGCCCGCGGACGACGGCGAGCGGTCGATCGAAGTCGGGCCGCACGACGACTACGCGGCGCTCGGCGTGGTGTGCGGCGTCTTCCGTCCGTTCTGGGAGCAGGAGCCGCCGCCGTCGATGCCGGCCGAGGACGCGACGCCCGTTTCCTGAGTCATGGTTAGAAAATGATAATGCCAGTTCTCATATATGAGCACTGGCATTTTTTCACGTCGTGGGAAACGAACCTGCCCGTCACGGCACGATCGGCTGCGCCTTGGCTTTCGCCTCTTCCGCTTCGCGCTTCTCGCGGTCCTTGCGTTCGCGAATCCGCCGCACGGCGGCCCGGAAGTCGTCCTCGCTCAAGCCCTGCGAATGCGTGTAGATGTCGTTCCGAATCCACTCCGCATTGCGGCTGCGCATGATCTCGGCGCCGTCGGCGCCGCCGAAGTTGAACGGCAGCGCGGCAAGGATCGCCGACGGAATCTTGAAGCGGCCAAGGTAGATATAGGACGAGTCGAGCCCGTACTTCCCGCCGTTACGCTCGAACGTCCAGTCCTTGGGACTGCGGCCGGCGTGCGCTTCGGCCTCGACCTCGGCTTCGCGGTACGCGAGATAGATCGCCTTCACCGCGCTGTCGTTGCGCGCCGCCATCGACATCGGCACGCGAAGCGTGTTCGGCCGCAACTCGATGCGCGGATCGGGCATCGCGGGCTCGACGCCCGTGGCCATGCCCGCGGGCGCCGTTCCCGTCCCGCCGACGACACCCAATGGGTTGCCGGCAGGCGGAGTCGCCACAGCCGGCGCGGGAGGAATCTCCGTCGGAATGCTGGTCGGCGCGACGAGCGGCGGCGGCGCGACAACTACTTTCTTGGGCTTGGCCTTCACCTCGGTCGTGCCGAGCGGCGCCGCGGGCGCCGGCCGAACCTGCAGATAGTGAATGCGTTCGGCCGGTGTGAGATCGCGATTGTTGAACAGCGAGGCGATCGGGTACGTGAAGGTGATCGACGCGATGAGCGCGATCACGACCACGTGCACCACGACCGACACGACGATCGACGTCTTGCGATCTTCTCGCGGTCCGAACAGCCGCGCGTTCATCAGACGGCGGCTCCGGCGGCGGCAGGCTCGTGGCCGGTCACGCCCGTTACACCGGTCATGGCCGCGAGTATCCGCCCGGCGCGCCGCGCCGCTTCGGCGATGCGCTCCGGCGACGTGATGAACGAGATGCGGAAGAATCCTTCCCCGCCCGCGCCGAAGCCCGATCCCGGCATGACGACCACCCCTTCCTCGTCGAGCAGGCGATCGGCGAACGCCGCGCTGGCGATTCCCTCGGGCAGCGGAATCCACAGATACATCGTGGCGCGCGGCGTTTCACAGTCGAAGCCCGCGGCGCGGAACGCCTGGACGGCGGCGTCACGCCGCGCCTGGAACGTGGCGAGATTGCCCGGCAGAAATTCGTCGTAGCTCTCGATGGCCGCGACGCCCGCCGCTTGCACCGCCATGAATTGGCCGGTGTCGGTGAACGACTTGACCTTGGTCAGCACCGACGTGATCTCCGGCGCGGCGGCGGCCCAGCCGCAGCGCCAGCCGGTCATATTGTACGTCTTGGACAGCGAATGGAACTCGATCGCGACGTCGCGCGCGCCGTCGATCTCGAAGATCGACGGGGGCACATAGCCGTCGAACGCGAGCTCGGAGTACGCGTTGTCGAACACGAGCAGAATGTCCCGCTCGCGGCACTGCCGCACGATCCGCTCGAGATAGTCCCGCGGGGCGATCGCCGCCGTCGGATTATTCGGATAATTTAAATAAAGAACTCTCGTCGAGCGCAGGACGTCGGCCGGGATCTCGTCGAGATCGATCAGGAAGTTCGTGCGCGGCCGCAACGCGTAGCGATACGGCGTGCCGCTCGCGAGCATCGTTCCGCCCTGATAGGCGTTGTACCCGGGCTCGGGGATGATGGCCGTCGTCCCCGGCTCGAGATACGCGAGCGCCAGGTGCGAGATGCCTTCTTTCGAGCCGATGAGCGGCACGATCTCGGTCATCGGATTGAAGGAGAGCCCGAAGCGCTTCTGCATCCACGCGGACACGGCCTCGCGATAGGCCACGAGGCCCATTCCGAAGCCGTAACGTTGCATCGCCGGCGTTTCCGACGCCTTGGCCAGCGCCGCGATCGCCTTGGGCGGCGGTGCCAGGTCCGCATCGCCCGCGCCCAGGTCGATGACGTCGACGCCGCGCGCGAGGAGCTCGCGCTTCTTCTGCGGTATCGTCGCCAACGGATACTCGGGCAACGTCTGAAAACGACCGGCGAGCTTCGGCACTACGCGTCCTTGGCGACTGGGTTCTTCACACGGCTCACGCCGACGATCTCAACTTCTACCTCGTCCCCCGGCGAGAGTTTCCCCACGCCGGCCGGCGTACCCGTGCAGACGAGATCGCCCGGCTCGAGTGTCATCACGTTCGAGATGTAGGCGAGCACGTCCGGAATGGAGAAGACCATGTCCGATGCCTTGCCTCGCTGACGTTCCACACCGTTCACGCGTGTCACCACTTCCAGGTCACGAAAATCTGCGGGGGGAGCCGCCGGTTCCCCGATGGGACAAAAGGTGTCAAACCCCTTGGCCCGCGTCCACTGCGACTCGGCGCGCTGAAGATCGCGTGCGGTCACGTCGTTGACGGCCACGACGCTCTGTATGGCCCCGCGCGCGTCCTCAGAGTTTACGCGCCGCAGACGCTTTCCGATGATCACCGCGATCTCGCCCTCGTATTCGATCTGCTGTGATTCAGGCGGCAACACGATGGAATCGCCGTTCCCGATCACGCTCGAGGGCGGCTTGAGAAAAATTAGTGGCTCTTTCGGAACATCATTGCCCAGTTCCTTGGCGTGGTCGACGTAGTTGCGGCCGACACAGACGATCTTGCCCGGACGATTAGCCATTGTTCCTCACCTGGGCGTTACGCGCCTGCGCTCGGAATTCCGCGTTTCTGAGGATCATTGCTGGTAGAAGGAGTTGATGGTTTCGAGGAGCTCGGTCCAGCGTCCCACGATGCGCCGCGCCGGCGGCAGGCCCTCCAGCAATCCGCGGCCGTAATTCTTCGTCACGACACGCGGATCGGCCAGCACCACGACGCCCCGATCGGCCGCGGTGCGCACGAGACGGCCAAAGCCCTGCTTCAATCGTAACGCGGCGTGGGGCAGCATGTATTCCTTGAACGCATCGCCGCCGCGCGACTCGATCGCCTCGCAGTGCGCGGCCGTGATCGGCTCGGTCGGCACGCGGAACGGCAGTTTCGCGATCAACAGCGCCCGCAATGCGTCGCCGGGTACGTCCACCCCTTCCCAGAACGACGCGGTGCCGAGCAGGACGGCGCCGCCCGAATCGCGAAAACGCGCGAGCAGTTGGTCGCGCAATTCTTCACCGTGCACCAGGAGCGGCCAGCGGCGGTCGGCGCCCCGCGCCCGCAGCTCGCTCGCCATCGCGCGCACGTCCTTGTGGCTGGTGAACAACACGAACATGCCGCCGTTCGCCGCGTTGGCGAGATCGAACGTCGCACGCGCGACGGCGGCAAAATGTGAACTCGGATTCACATTTGGCGCGGGGATGTCGCTCGGGATGGCGAGCAGCGCCTGATCACGATACTTGAATGGCGATGGAAACACGCCGGTGCGCGGCTCGAGCTCCGGATCGTTCAGGCCGAGCCGCGCGCTCAGGAAATCGAACTTGCCGTCGGCCGTGAGCGTGGCGCTCGTCACCACCGTCGTCTCGGCGCGCTTGAACAGATCCTCGCGCAGAATCGGCGCGAGATCGAGCGGCACGGTGGAGACGCTGACGGCGCGATCGCGGCCCTTCGCTTCAATCCAGCGAACCGTGCCCGCGCCGGGACCAGGATCGAGTGCGGCCTTGAGACCATCACCCGCCAATTGCAGCCGGCGCGTGACGGCGCGCATCTCGTTCAACAGCGGCATCACGGAATCGTCGGGCCGCTTTCCTCCCTCGATGCGCTCGCGCACGAGCTGCAATCCTTCGGCAAGGAGGTCGATCTCGTTCGTCGTGTCCTGCAGCGCGACGCGCAAGCCGGCGCGCCAGATCGGATGGCCGGCAAACTCCTCGGTGAGCCGCACGACGGACTCGCCGCTCTCCTGCAGGAACGTATCGAGCAGATCGAAGAGCAGCGCGCTCTTGTCGCGCACCGCGTGCACGCCCGGCGACAATCGCGAGCCGACGAGATCGAGACTGGCGACGCTGAGCAGATCGTTCGACGACGACAAGCGCGCGATCAGTGCGCTGAGCAATCCCTTGCCGCGGCGATCGAGCCGATTGAACAGTCGCTGCAGCGAACGGCGAGACACCGTCGAGCCAAGGTGCGCGGCGGCGGCATCCTCGAGATGGTGGCCTTCGTCGATCACCAGTCGGGTGTACGCGGGCAGCACCGCGGCTTCGCCCCAGTTGCCCGACACGCGCCGCACCGCGAGATCAGACAGCAGCAAGTGATGGTTGACGACGATCACGTCCGCTTCCGCCGCCTGCTTGCGCGCCTGAAACAGGAAGCACTTCGAGTACACGGGACAGCGCGCGCGCTGGCAGATGTCCGGCTCGGCCGACACTTCGTCCCACACTTCGGCGCGCGGGGCGACCGTGAGATCGCTCAGCGAGCCGTCGCGCGTGCGCTCCGACCATTGCTGAATGGCGTCGAGCTCCTGCTGCAGCCCGTCCTCGAACAGCGCGTTGCCGGAGGCGCGCGCCTGCTCGAGCCGCACGAGGCACAGATAGTTGCGCCAGCCCTTGAGCAGCGCGAAGCGCACCTTCTGATCGTCGAGCGCGCGGGCAAGAAACGGCAGATCCTTGCCGACGAGCTGCTCCTGCAGGTTGATCGTGTTCGTTGACACGATCGTGCGCTCGTTGTTCGCGTGTGCCCATCGGAGCGCCGGAACGAGGTAGCCGAGCGATTTGCCGACGCCCGTTCCTGCCTCGAGGAGCGCGACGCCGCCGTCGTTGTAGGCGCGCGCGATTTCGGCGGCCATGGCGCGCTGGCTTGGACGGTCCTCGTACCGCGCGTGCTGGCGCGCGATGAGCCCATCAGGTCCCAGATCACGCGCGATGGCGTCCGGCGCGATGGACGATAGCGAGCGCGCCGCCGGCACTTCGACGACGACATACAGCTCGGTTGCGCCGTTGTCGACGATCGCGAACCCAATCCCGTCGTCGTGAAGTCGCGCGGCAACATCGAGGTCGGGCCCCGATGGCGAGAGGTTTCCCGACGGGTGGTTGTGGATGAGCATCTCGCCGCGATTGGCGAAGCCGGGGAGCGCGAGCACGCAGCTCGAATCGCCGCGCGCCACCGTGCGAACCGTCTGCACGACGCCTTCGCCGTCGATGGAGCCGACGAAGCACACCTCGCGGCCGCCTGCCAGCCGAATGGCCGCGCGAACGGCGACGGCAGCCTTGGGGCTCAGCCGGGCGGCTGGATCGGCTGCGACGGAGGGGGGCATACACCCGAAAATTAACCGATAGCGCACCTCGCAGATAGCGTGATCTGCCCATGTCACGACGGACGCGGCCGTCCGACTATTCCGCATCACTCACCGGTTCGATGCCGGAGGAAATCATGCGTGCCGTCCATGTCGTGCCGCTTGTCCTCGTTGCCGCACTCGCCGCCTGCGGCAGCCCCTCGCCCACCCCTGACGTCGCGCATCCGGTGGTCACCGGCAACGCGGCGGAGCTCAGCCGCATCGTGACGGGACCGCAAGCACACTTCTGGCCGCGCCCGTCGCCGGACGGCAGCATGCTGCTCCTGCACGTGCGCGACGATTCGAAGCTCGGCGACGACCGGTTCAGCATCGTCAAGGTGGACATCAACAAACCAGGCCGCACGCTGGTCTCGGAGCGCGCGGCAGGCGAAGCGTCGTGGTATCCGGACAACTCGAACTTCGTGTACGTGACGACGCGCACGGGCACCTCGCGTCTGGTGCGCTCGTCGATCGCGGGCAACGCGTCGGGCATGACGTTTCTCACGCCGAGCACCGCGGGCGAGTACGAGACGACGCCCGACGTCAGCGCCGATGGAAAGAAGATCGCGTTCGTGACGACACTCGATCGGCCAAAGCCCGGTCAAAAGGATTTCGTCGGAACGCACACGCTCGCGACCATCAACACCGACGGATCATCGTTCACGATCTTCGCCGAGGGCGAGTACCCGCGCTGGTCGCCCGATGGAAAGCGACTCGCGTACGAGCGACTCGTGGGCCAGCATCGTCAGATCTTCACGATCGATCTGAGCTTCGGCGGCCAGGTCACGCAGCTCACGTCGGGCGAGGAGTTCAACAATGAGTTTCCGGCGTGGTCGAGCGACGGCAAGTATCTGGCGTACGTCTCGACGCGCGACGGCGCGCGCAACATCTGGGCGATGCACTCGGACGGCACGCAGCAGACCCAGCTCACGCGCGGCAAGAACGACGACGATCATCCGTCGTGGTCGTCCGACGGCTATCTCTACTTCAGCTCGAAAGCGGCCGGCAATTACGAGATCTGGCGCATTCGTCCGCTGCTTGGCGGACCGGTGGCGTCGGGCTCAGGTTTTTAACGGCTTCTTCTTCGCCGCGGGGAACAGCACGTTGTTGAGAATGAGCCGGTAGCCCGGCGAATTCTTGAACAATGAAAGATCCGTTGGCGGATTGCCGATGGCGTGACGCGGGTCTTCGGGATCGTGGCCGCCGTAAAAGGTCCACGTTCCCTTCCCGTAGTCGCCGTGGATGTACTTGACCCACGGCGCACCTTCCTCGTTCGCCAGGATGATGTCGCCGGGCTTGAGGACCGCCTTGTTGAAGCTCGTCGTCACGCCGTAGAAGTCGTTGATCACGGCACGATGATTCTGCACCAGCATCGACGGCACCGGATCGAACTTCGCCGAGAAGTTGAAGAGCGTGAAGGTGCCGAGGGGCTGCTGGCGACCGGGGACGTTGACCTGATGGCCGTCGATGTCGCTCATCGCGTTCACGAACGGCGACTGCTCGAGGTGGGCGTCGCGGAACGCCATCGCGCGCTTCCAGTCCATCTTGCGGTCGGCGTCGGGATCCATCGGTGTCCCGTCGAGAAAGCTCTGGGCGATGTCGACGTTCTTGCCGGCGATCGCCAGCTCGAGCGTCTCGGTGGCGCCGCACATCGCGAACAGAAAACCGCCGCGGTCCACGAACTCACGAATCTTGTCCGCGACGTCCTTCTTGAGCGCCGGGATGTTCGCGAAGCCGAGCCGCTTGGCTTCGGCCGTGTTTTTCTGGAGCAGGTCGATGAACCACGGGGCATCGCGATAGCTCAGATAGAACTTGTTGAGCTGGCCGGTGAAGTCCTCGTGATGAAGGTGCAACCAGTCGTATTTCGAGAGGTCGCCGTGCTCCACCTCGTCGTCGTAGACGGAGGTGTACGGAATGCCGGCATAGTTGAGCGCGAGGGTCACCGCGTCGTCCCACGGCAATTCTTCGGACGGACGATACACCGCGATCTTCGGCGCTTTCTCGAGCGGCACTGCTTCCATGTTGTTCGACGCGATCTCGGCCCGAATCTGACCGAGGCGGCCGTTGTCGATGGGTTCGATCGTGATGCCGGCCAGTCCCGCCTGCCGCCGAAGCTCCGGCGTGTCGGCGAGGAGGAAGGAGCCACCGCGATAGTTGAGCAGCCATTCGGCCGACGCGCCGGCTTTGATCGCCGTGTACGTGAGGCCGTACGCTTTGAGATGATTCTGTTGCGCGTCGTCCATCGGCACGAGCAGGCGTTGCGCGCGGGCGGCGTTCGCGGACAGCGCAAGCGCCGCCAGCCCGAGCATTATGAAACGATGAAATTTATACAAGATGATGAATCTCTAATTCGGCGGAATGGCGGCTTTCGCGAGATCGAGCTCGCGCCGCGCCTGAGGCACGAGCGCGCTGCCCCCGTAGGTGAGAATCAAATGCTCGAGGTGCGCGGCGGCGCCGGACGCGTCGCCGGCGCGGCGCAGCGTTCGCGCCCACTCGAGCTCGGCCTGCGGTGCCTCCGGAGAGTCGTTCTCGGTGTCGAGAATGCGCTTCCACAGCGCGATGGCGTCAGCGTCGTTGCCGCGCCGCGACTGAATCTGCGCGGCGCTGAGAAGCAGGAGCGAGCGAACGACGGGCGTTTTGTCGGCGGCGTCCACGAACTGGGCGGCCGCCGCGGTGCTATCGCTTCGCGCGAGCGCGAGGAACGCCTTGCCGATCGCCGGGGCCGTGTCCGCCTTGATGCGCGCGATGAGCGCAAGCGCCATCGCAAGCTCGGGTGAGCTCTCGGTGCCGCCGCGCAGCAGCACACGGGCCGTTTTCAGATTCCCTTCATACAACGCGAGCCAACCCGCCGCGTCGCTCGAGTCGCCCTCGGCTCCCGTCGCCGCCAAGGCGGCGCGCGCGCGATTCATGTCGCCGGTGCGCACCCAGCCCCAGGCAATCGTGCGAATCAGCGAGTTGTGCGCGCCGGGCGAGATGAAGCGATCATACGCCGCCACCATGCGCTCCGCTTCCGCCGGCCGGCCGAGCGACGACAGCGCGCGGGCATAGAGCGGCACGTAGGATTTGGCGATGAGCGCCGAGTCACCGTTGGCATCCGCCAGCGGTGCGAGCCGGAGCGCGGCCGCCGCGTCGCCGCCATTGAGCGCGGCCGTACCGGCGCGCAACGCAACGTCCGGCGTGTGCTTCCAGCGCAATGCCGCCTCGAGCGCCTCGCGGGCGAGCGTCCAGCGCTCCTCCGATTCGGCGCGCTTGGCGAACTCCGACCACGCATCGGCCGCGGCGCTGTCGGGCGGAATGGACTTGAGCGCATTCCAGCCGTCGCTCGCCGATCCCCAACTGGTCTCGAGATCCGCCAGCGCGCGTCGCGAGGAGACTTCGATCGGCAACGAAAGAAAGATCTCCCGCACCTGCGGTCGCGACGACATCGGCGTCGGCGCGAGCGCGTATGCCGCGGCCTGCTCGAGGTAGTCCGCCTTGATGAGCGCCTGGCGCCATGCCTGCGCCGATTCGACCCACTGCCCCTGCGCGGCGCGCGCTTGAGCAACCTCTAATTGCAGATCTTTAGTCGATCCAAGCGTCATGTTCGCGCGCGCGAGCACGCTGTCGGCGGCCGCGGAGCGGTTGCGCTGCAGCAGCAAGTCGGCGTACTCGCGGTACGGCGACGGACTGTCCGGCACGTCGTGCACCCACTTGTCGAACGCCGCGCGCAAGGCGGCCTCGCGGCCGAGCGATTGCAGCGTGCGCAGCTGTACGGTGCGATACGTCTCTTCGTGCGGGTTGGACGCGATCAACGTATCGAGCGTGGCGACGAGCGAGTCGGACTGGCCGATCTCGGCGAGCACTCGTTCCAGACCGAGGAGCGCGTTGACGCTGGCGGGCGTATGCAGCGCGACGCGAAAGAGCGGCGCCGCCTCCTTGTACTTGCCGGCGGCCTCGAGATCGAGGGCCTTGTAGAAGGCCATCGTGTCGGCGGGCGCTTGCGCGGCGATGGTCGGTGGGCGGCGGGCGATGGGCGCAATGCCGATGGCGACCATGAGAAGCGAGCGCCGAACGCGCGCGGCGTTCACGCCCATCGCCCAGCGCCCATCGCCCAGCGCCTACGGCGTCCCAGCATTGATCTTCTTAAAGTACTCTAATATCGCGCGCCGCTCGTCCGCGCTCAGACCGCGCAGCTCGTCCCACGTGGGCTCGCGGAACTTCGTGGCGGCGCGGCCGCTGGCGTTCGTGTTGTCGGGCTTGAGCTCATTGCCGCCCTTGGCGGACGTCGCCTCGCGCTTCTTGTCGTCGTCGCGTTCATCCTTCTGCAGCGACCGGCCGGCATCGAGCAAGCGGCGGAACAACTGCTGTTGTCTCGCGATCGTCGTCGCGTCGAGGCGGCCGCCCTCGAGCGCTTCGGCGAGCTGCTTTGCTTCCTTCGCGAGCTGCGCGGCGCGATCGCCGCCGACGCCTTCACCCAGTTCATCGAGTTGCTGCGAGACCTGACGCTGTTCGCGGGCGAGCGCCCGCGCGGTCGCTTGCATCTGCGACGACATCGGCTGGCCCATGCCGGGCATGAGTCCCTGGGCCTGCGCGTTGATCGAGCCCTGCTTCTTCGCCATCTCCTGCAATTGCTGCATCATCTCGGCGAAGCCGGTCGCGGAGCTCGAGGTGTTGGCCTTTTCGCGATCGCGCGCAAGCGACGCCGCGGCGCGATTCAACGCGTCGGCCGCGTCGCTCATCGCGCTCGCGGCTTGCTGGCCACTGCGCGAGTCGGCGGTGGATTGCATCGCCTCGGACACCTTCTGTTGCGCTTCGCTCACCGAGCGTTGCGAGCGACCGGATAGCAACGACGTTTTCTGGCCTTCCTGCTGAAGCTTCTGCGCCGAGTTGTCGAGTCCTTGCTTTACCGCGCTCTGTTCGCCGCGCAGCTCTTCGGGCTTCGCCTGGCCGGAGCGCGCCTTCTGCTCGAGCTGCTGCTCTTGCCGTGCCATCTGAAGCATTTCCTGCACGGCTTGATCGAGCGCGTTAGTGAGCTCGGACTTCCATTCGTTGACTTGTGACTCGCGCGCATCCTTCATGGCTTGCGATGCGCGGTCCATTTGGGAGGCAGCGTCGCGTGCGTTTTGTTCGACGCCTTGCTGGCCTTGCTGGCCTTGCTGGCCTTGCTGGCCTTGCTGGCTTTGCTGTCCCTTCGCGTTCTGTTGTTGGCCGTTCTGTTGTTGACCGCTTTGTTGCTGGCCGTTCTGTTGTTGGCCGTTCTGTTGTTGACCGTTTTGCTGCTGCCCTGATTGTTGCTGTCCGCTCTGCGGCTTGGCATTCTGGGGCTTGCCGGTCTGCTGCTGATTGCCGGCTGCTTGCTGTTGCTTCGGATCCTTCCCGCTCGAGCGCAGCGCTTCCTCGGCGGCATCGGCGTGCTTCTGTGCTTCCTTCGCGCCCGAGGCCCCCGCATCGGCCTTGTCCTTCTCCAGGCGATCCTGAAGCTTCTTCACTTCGTCGGAGAAGCGTTGCGACCGATCCGCGAGATTCTTCGCATCCGACTTCTGCTCGTCGCTCGGCTTCGCCGATGCCGAGTCGGCGAGCTTGCGATCGTGGTCGGCGATGTCCTTCGCTTCGTCCTTGAGCGTCTGCATCGACCCTTCGAGCGCGGCACGCTTGAGCATCTCCGCGCTCTTCTCGAGCTGCTCGCGAAGCTTCTCCTGCATCGCCTGCAGGTCCTTGAGCGATTGCTGCGATTGGTCGCGCGAAAGCTGTTGCGTCGCGTTGTCGAGTTTCTGCATCTGCGCCAACAATTCCGGCGACAATGCGTCGCGGAGGAGCGCCTGCGCTTCCTGGAGCTGGCGCGCCAGGCTGCTGTCGAGAGCGCCCGCCTGCTTGAGCTGATCCTCGAGCGCTTTGGCGGTTTGCTGCAGCTGCTTCACCTGATCGGCCAGCGCGCGCTGATCCTTCGCCACGGCTTTCGCCTTCTCGGCGGCGTCGTAGCTCATGTTGCCTTTCTGATCGCCGGCACCGCTCGCATTGCTCGGCATGTCGTTCGGGCTGCGCTGCGCGCGATCGCGCGCGGCATCGCTCGTCCGCTGCTCGAGCGACTTCTCCGCGGCGGCGGCCGAACGCGCCTGACTGACGGCCGAATCCATCGCGTCGCGCGCGATGGCGCGGCGCTCTTCCATCGTGGGAATCTTGAGCAGCAGCTCGCGGCTCTCGCCGCGCTGCGCCCAGGGCGAGTTGTCGACGGCGACGATCTTGACGTGCAAGGCGTCGCCTGGCTTGAGGGCGCGCGGCGCGAGATCGAGGATTGCCGTGCCATCCCACACGTTCGTCAGCGCATCGGCGATGCGCTGAGTGATCGCCGTCTGCTGGCCACCGGTGCTTCCCTGCTTCCAGCTCATGATTTCCACGCGCGCGAGGCCGTGATCGTCCGAGGCGGTCGCGCGCAACGGAATGCGATCGTCGCCCGCGACGAGCGTGTCGGTCGCCGGAGAAACCAGCTCGACTTTCGGCGCCGAATCCGGCACGACCTCGAGGTCGATCGGTTGCGGCACGTCGGCGATCGGGCCCGACGCGCCGGTCGCGAGCCACGCATACTTCCCGCTCTTCGTCGGTTGCATGCGCCCGGCGAACGAATGGTCGTTCACGCGCAGCGCGACCGTGTCGCTACCGTTGCCCAGTCGAACGTCGCGCAGCGCGGTCGATGCGCGACCGCTGATGTCGATGACGGTTCCCTGTGGTACGCGCACCGCATCGCCGACGGCAAGCGCCTCGGCGGCGCGACCGAGATACGCCGGATAGACTGCGCGCATCTGCACCGCGCCAACGAACGGGCGGTCCGTAACCCGTACGACCGCGGTGTCGCTTCCCGACCGTCCGTCACTCGCGACGATCGTCAGGTCGCCGCGCAGTGGACCAACCTCGGCCACGCCAAGTCCGTTGCGATCGACCGCCACGGACTGCGTCACCCACGCTTCGCCGGGAATGCGCTGCGTCAGCGTCACGCTGCCGCGATGCGGCGCCGCGATTTGGAGTCGAACCGACTCACCACGCAACACGGCGGGCGGCAAGTTCTGGAACGCGATGCGCGGGAGCAGCGTCCCATCCCACGCGCTCACTGGACGCATGATCGCCAGCACGCCGTCGTTGAAATTCGGGACGACGAACGCCAGCGCCGCCACCGCGACCGTCGCCGCTCCCGACGCGCGCACGAAGCCGCGCCGCACGCCACGCTGCTCACCCGGCGCCAGGCGTGATCGCACCGGCGCGAGCTGTTCGCCCAGCCGCGTGGCCGCACGCCGTCCCAACGTGCCGCTGTCCGCCACTTCGAGCGCGCCGCGCAGCGCGCCGGCGCGCAACGACTGCTCGCGCTCGATCGCGGCGGCGACGTTCTGCCGCGTCGTACGGCGCTGGAGCTGCCGCGCCGTCCACACGATCACCGCCGCATCGGCGGCGATGAGCAGCACCCACACCAGGAACGGCACCAAGCGCGGCAACGACATCCAGCGCGCGCCGCCGAGCACCGACGCGCCGAGCGCGAGTACGAGCGCCGTCGCCCCGACGGCCAGCGCCAGGCCGACGAGGACGTGCATGCGCCGCAGCCGCGCGCGTTCAGAATCTACTAATTCAAGAATACTCATGGCGTCGGCCGGCTGGTCACCGCGTACACGAACAGGTTCACGCCCATCCGCAGCGCCGCTTCGTGCAGCGCCGGTGGATCGTGATAGACCTCGGGATCCTCCCACCCGTTGCCGAGGTCGCTCGAGAAGCTGTAGTACACCGCGAGACGGTCGCCCAGGAAAATCCCGAACCCGCGGGCCGGCAGGCCGTCATGCTCGTGGATCTTCGGAATCCCCTTCGGGAAGTCGTACACGATGTGATAAATCGGATGCGACAGCGGCACGTCGACCAGTGGACGATCGGGAAACACGCGCTTGATCTCGCGCCGAAAGCTCGAGTCGATGCCGTAGTTGTCGTCCACGTGCAGAAAACCGCCGCGCTGGAGATACTCGCGCAGGCGCACGACTTCCGCATCGCTGAACTTGATGTTGCCGTGACCCGTCGCGTGAATGAACGGGTAATCCCACAGCTTGTCGTCCATCAACGTGACGCGCGCTTCGGTCTTGTCCACCTGCAGCGACGTGCGCTGACGAATGGCGGCGAGCAGGTTGGGAAGGCTCGACGGATTGGCGTACCAATCGCCGCCGCCGTCGTACTGCAGCCGCGCGATGGTGAGCACGGGCGGCAGCCGGACCGCCGGGCGCGCGCCGACGAGCGGCAGCAACGCCAGCGCCAACACCGCACGCACACGCGCACCCATGCGACTCAGGGCCATCATTCGCCTGCTCCCTCCTCGTGCTCTGCCCCGGCCGTGAATTCCCGCGCCAGGCGGTACGCCACCTTTTTCGACACTCCCAGCTCGGCCGCGGTTGCCGCTGCCGCATCGCGCGCGCTCATTCCCGACGCGCGCAGCGAGTACACCCGCTCGCGCACCACCGTCTCGCTCGCTTCAACCGCCGGCGCCCCGCCAAGGACGAGAACGATCTCGCCTCGCGGAGTCGTCTCCTGATAGTACGCACGGAGTTGGGCGACCGTTCCTCGCCGGACCTCCTCGAATTGCTTCGTCATTTCGCGGGCCACCGCCGCGGGCCGCTCGCCATTGCCGAGTCGCTCGAGCTCGGCGAGCGTATCGCCGAGGCGATTCGGTGATTCGTAGAGCACCGCGGTGTGCCCCAACCTCGTAATCTCGCCGAGCGTCTCACGGCGCTCCGCACCCGAGCGTGTAAGGAAACCGAAAAACGTGAATCGGTCGGCCGCGATGCCCGACGCCACGAGCGCGGCGAGGAGCGCGGATGCGCCTGGAATCGGCGTCACGGTGAGACCCGACTCCGTCGCCGCTCGCACGAGGCGCGCTCCAGGATCGGACAGAAGCGGCGTGCCGGCGTCGGTGATGAGCGCGAACGATTCGCCGGCGCGCAACCGTGCGACGATCTGCGGCGTCATGCGTGCTTCGTTGTGCTCGTGATACGACACGAGCGGCGTCGCGATCTCGTAGCGATCGAGCAAATGCCGAGAATGGCGCGTGTCTTCAGCGAGCACCGCGTTGACCGACGCCAGCGTCTCGACCGCGCGAAAAGAAAAATCCCCCATGTTGCCGATGGGGGTGCTCACGATGAACAACGTGCCCGCGAACAGCGTACCCGCGCCGGCCGGCGATGCATCCGGGCGCGCTTCGGCCATCAGATGACCTTCCAGGGAATCTCGTCGTACAGGCCGGCGCTCTGGAACATGTGCCGCCGCTCCCACGTCACTTCGCGGAGCAGCGCTTCAGGCGCCATCGCGTCTTGATCCACCGCCGCCCACATCACATCGCGAATCCACGCCGCGACCGCCGTCGTCAGTCCTGCCGAATCGGCGAGCGGATCCTTGGTCGGCCGTCCCGCGAAGGAAAAGCCGTCGAGCGCCGGGTACGACGTCACGAGATGCTGGCGCGTTTGCTCGGCGATTTCGGGAGCGCCGTCGCGCCCACTGTCGACGAGGCGGCGCACGAGCGTCGTCGTCAGATCACGATACGCCTGCACGAGCGCGGGCGGGGCCTGAATCGGCAGCGGAACTGGAACGCCCCATCGCGTGACGCGCAGATCGCCCGTACGCCCTTCTCGCGCGAACAACTTCTTCACGCGATCGATGAGCGTTCCGTGATGCGCGGACGAGAGAAACGCCCGCGCCACGCTGCCGTTGCGGAAGATGAGATAGTTGACGTTCTCGTTCGCGATGATCTCCACGACGCCGTCGAACGTCGTCGCCATGAGATACGGAAACAGCGCGGCCGGATCCTGTGCCGACATGCCCGCCGGCCACGGCTCGATCGAGACGGCGTGCGTGGCATACATGCAGCTCAGCTGCTCTTCATCGGCTTCGTGGAAGCAGATGTCACCGTACTCCGGCTCGGACGGAACCAGGTCGAGTGCTTCGGCGATCGGTACCGGCCGTGGTCCGCGGGCGTCGCGAACCGTTGCGTTCACGACTTCGCCGCTCAGCATGTAGAGGATGACCATCTCCTCGGGCAGCGTGATCGCGACATACCCTGAGATCCGCGCCGCACGGTCGCGCTTGGCGTCGGTGAGCAGGTTTCTCAGGTGGATGTACGCGAGCCGCGTGCGGGGCAGGACGACTCGGCTGTGCGGGAACCGAAGGCCGGCGAGGGAGGACACGGCCGTAAGATGGCGATGGGCGCCGACGCGCGGAAGCTTTCGCGATGGGCGATGGGGGATGGGCGATGGGCGTGGAATTCAAAGGGCGACGGATTTTTCTCCGTCGCCCTTTGCCGTTCCGCCCAACGCCCAACGCCCAACGCCCATCGTCCATCGCTACGCGGAATGCTGCTGCAACTTCGCTTCGATCGAGGCGCGCGGCACCGCGCCGATGATCTGATCCACGACCTTGCCGCCCTTGAAGAACAGCATCGTCGGGATGGAGCGCACGTTGAAGCGCGAACCGGTCTTGATGTTGGCGTCGACGTCGAGCTTCGTGATCTTCACTTTGCCTTCGTAGTCGGTCGCCAGCTGATCGAGGATCGGCGCGACCATACGGCACGGGCCACACCACGTCGCCCAGAAGTCGACGATGGTGAGTCCGTCGGCCTTCTCGACTTCCTGCTCGAAGTTCGCGTCCGTTACAGCCATGATGTTCGACATAGGTGCTCCCCTAACCGAATCTGTTGAATGCTTTTGATGCTGCTGAAAGCCGTTGAAAGCGGTTGAAAGCCGTTGAATCTGCGCGCTGCCGCGGGAAAAATTTCGTGCGGCAATCGATGTCTGGCGTTTTCCCAAGTAAGTAGCTTAACCGCATGGAAAAGCCCCACAATTCCAACAGTTCGGCCGCGTCAGGACCGCGCGGCACCACGATCGCGCACATCGGCATTGCCGTGCGCGGCCTGACCGATGGAGTTGCGTTCTATCGCGACATTTTGGGAATGCCCCGGGTCCCGCTCGACGATTCGGACGGCGCGCGCATCGCCGGGCTCGCCGCGGGTGCGTCGCTCGTCGAGCTGCTCGAGCCCGAGACCGACGAGTCGCCGATTGGAAAGTTCGTCGCGAAGCGCGGCCCGGGAATCCATCACGTGTGCTTCGCGGTCGACGACCTCGACGGCACCCTTGCGCGATGCAAAGCCGCGGGCGTGCGCTTGATCGACGAGACGCCGCGGCGCGGCGCTGACGGCAAGCGGATCGCCTTCGTCCATCCGGCAGCGACGGGTGGCGTGCTGGTCGAGCTGACCGAGTATTGAGCGAGTATTGAGCGAGTAGTGAGCGAGTATTGAGCGAGGGGCGCCCGGAGCGCCTCAGGCCTTTCCGCAGGTCGTCAGCACTTTCACATCGACGGATTTCACAAACCAACGGCCGCCGGGCCCCTGCACCACATCGAATGTGCGCGCTCGATTGTCGCCCTTCGAGAACAGATTCACGACGATCGAATGTCCGCCGCTCGGGTTCGGCGCTTCGCCGACGATGTCGTAGCGATCGTGTTTGAGGGTGCACATCATCACGACTTCGCGCTGGAACAGTTCCTCGCGTGGCAGGAGGTCGCGCGCCGGACCGTCGGGCCCGCCCCACACAGCGCCCATCGCCTGGAGGTCCTGATGTTCGACGGACTCGAGATACGCGCGCACCGCCGACGTCGCGTCAACGGCGCCGGGCAGGTTCGACGCGGCGGCCGCCGGCGCGGGGTTCGACGACACGGTCGACGTGTGACACGCGGCGATGAGCACGAGACTGCTGATTAGTTTCTTCACTCGATCTCCCAAACGTTGCACGCGCCAGGTCTCACGCGATGAAACTTCAGAAACATCAACGGCTGTACATCAACATCGATCACGTCGCCACGCTGCGACAAGCGCGCCGCGGCGCGTATCCGGACCCGGTCGAAGCGGTGTCGCTCTGCCTCAAGGGCGGCGCGGACGGCATTACCGCGCATCTGCGCGAAGACCGCCGCCACATTCAGGACGACGACATCGAGCGGCTGGGCACAATGGCCGGTTTGACGTTCAATCTCGAGATGGCGGCGACCGATGAGCTGATCGGCTTGGCGCTGCGGCTCAAACCACACGAGGTCACGCTCGTCCCCGAACGGCGGCAGGAAGTCACGACCGAGGGTGGTCTGCACGTCGCGGGGCATCGAACGCACATCGCGGAGGCGGTCGCGCGGCTCAACGACGGCGGCATCAAGACCAGTCTCTTCATCGATCCCGTGCCGCGGGTGCTGGACGTGTCGCGCGAGATCGGCGCGGCCGCCGTCGAGCTGCATACGGGAACTTATGCGCACGCGCCGAACGATCCGGCAACCCTGCAAGCGCTGCGTGACGCGGCGCGTCACGGTGCGTCGATTGGATTGGCGGTCCATGCCGGTCACGGGCTCGCGATCGACAACATCGCGCCCGTGGCGGCAATTCCGGAAATCGAAGAGTTGAACATCGGCCACGCCGTCGTGGGTCGAGCGGTGTTCGTGGGGATCGAACAGGCGGTGCGAGAGCTGCGCCGCGCCATGGACGATGCACGCGCGGGTTCCTAACTTCGCCATGCAGGATCACGAGCGTCACATGCACGAGGAGTTGGAATGAGCGCAGCACCCGGCGGTGGCGGCGGCTTTCTCGAGTTCTTCATTCTCGAAGCGGGCGACTACGTCGAGCAGCTCGACGGCGTGTTGCTCGGTGCCAGCCGTGGCGCCGGCGGACCCGACTCCGACGCGCTGCAACGCGTGGCCCGTGCGCTCCGCGGCACCGCGACGATGGCCAAGATTCCAAGCTTCGCTGAGCTGGCCGGCAGCGTCGAACGAGTCGGCCGCGCGCTTCAGGACGGCGCGGTGCAATGGAACCCGGCGATCGGCGGCGCGCTGACGTCGGCGATCGACGATCTCAAGATCCTGCTGCGCGCCGCGCGTGATTGGTCGCCGAACGAAGACGAGCGCGCGAGCTCACGAAGCCAGGAGCTCTCGCGCCTCGCTCCGTCGCGAACGCCTGCCACCGCGGCTTCGGCCGCGAGCGCCGTACATGGAACCTCCGGCGCGCCGCCGCATGCATTTCTCGGCACCGAAGCGTCGAACATCGCGGCGGGTCTGGAGTTGCTCACGACGCGCGCGGGCGACGCGGACACCGCGGCCAATGTGCTTCGACGCGTTCGCGCGTTGCGCGGCGTCGCTGGCGTGAAGGAGATCGGACCGCTCGCGGATGTGCTCGAGGCGACCGAAGATGCGTCGCGCGGACTCGAGAACGGACGCGAGCCGTTGAGCAATGAATCGAGGCAGCTCCTCGAGGCGGCGGCCGCGTATCTCCGGGCATTGTCGGGCGCGCTGCGTGGCAACGGCGACGTGAACGCACCGAGCTCGGCGCGCGAGGCTTTTTCGGCCGCACTCGAGTCGTGGCACGGACGCGACGGTGATCGCGAGCGCGTCGTCCCGATTGCCACGCTCTTCTACGCCGACGGCGGTGCCGGCGTGGTCGAAGCGTCGGCGCATCCGCCGACGTCGGCCGCCGAACGCTTTCGTCTGGAGCTGGTGAGTCTCGGCGAGCATTTGCGCCAGGTCGTCGACGCCGCGCGCCGGGCAAGCGATACGTCGTCGACCCTGCGCGCGCGCCGCGATCTGCGGCGTGCGCTCGCGGCGCTGCAGGCCGCCGCGGACAGCTTCGGCGAGCGCGAGGTCGCGGAATTCGTCGGCACCCACATCGACGCCACCGAGCATGTGGATTTTCTGGGGCTCGCGGCGCTCGAGGACTTGGCGTCGCTGCTCACGGAGCCCGGCATGAACGGCGAGCGGCTCACGGCGCGTCTCGAGGAGATCGCGGGCGGCCGAGACTTGAGCAGCGCGATCGGCGAAGGGTTTGGCGAAGCGTTGAGCGGCGAGCACGCTCCCTCGGCACCTGCAGCGGTTGCTGCGGTTGCTGCACCTGTTGCGGCTGCTACGCCCGTTGCACCCGCTGCACCTCCACGGGTCGCGACGCCGCCGATCGCGGCACCTCTCGCGCCGCAGCCGCCGACAATAACAGCCGCAGCGTCGTCTTCATCTCTCCTCGACCAGACGATCTCCACCCTCGAATCCTTCGCCGACACGCCGATGCTCGAGCCGACGCCGCTGCCGGAAGAAGAGTTGGTGCCGATCGCCAACCTGCTGTATCGCGGCCGCTCGGCGATCGAGCGCGCGATCGAGCTGCGCGACCAGCTGCGCCAGCCCGGCAGCGCCAACGATCAGACGGCGCTCGATGAATTGTTCGACCTGCTCGAGCTGGCGCGCGCGGAGTAATCCCCGGTGAAATTCGGGTGGAAGGGCGCGCTGGCCATCGCGATCAGCGTAGCGTGCCTGTATTACGTGTTCCACTCGCTCGAGTGGTCGAAGGCGGCGCATGCGGCTCGCGACGCGAACTACGGACTGCTGCTGCTCTCCGTTATTGCGTCCATCGGGATGTTCGTGCTTCGCGCGCGTCGTTGGCGCACGATCCTCGATCCCGTCGCGCCCAAGGTTCCGTTTGGGCCGCTCTGGCGATCGATTATGATCGGCCAGATGATGACGAACATCATTCCGGGCCGAATCGGAGAGATCGTTCGTCCGTTCGCGCTGACGCGTGAAGTGCCGAGCATTCCGTTTTCGATGTCGCTCGCCTCGGTGGCGGTGGATCGCATCTTCGACGCGATCGTCGTGCTCCTTCTGTTCGGCGTCGCCATGTTGAGCCCAGGCCTGCCTGACACGCTCACGTTTTACGGTACCACGCTCTCCATCACACAGATCGTGCGGACGCTCAGCGTGGCGCCGCTCGCGTTGCTCGTCTGCCTGTACGCGCTCGTCTTCTTTCCCGACCGCCTGATTCGCGTGTTCGAGGCGTTCGCGCGCCCGGTGTCGCGCACCCTCGAGACGAAAGGCAGCGAAATGCTGCGGCGCTTTGCCGAGGGAGTGAGCGTGCTCCGCAATCCGCGGCATTTCGTCGCGGTTTTCTTGTGGACGCTCGCTCACTGGCTGCTTCAGCCTCTGGCATTCTGGCTGTCGATGCGTGCCTTCGGCATCAGCGTCCCGTGGCAAGCGACGCTCTTCGTACAAGGCGTGATCGTCGTTGGTGTCGCGGTCGCGCCGACCCCGGGTTTCTTCGGCATCTTCGAAGCGGCCGGCGCCGCGGCGCTGTCCGCCTACGGCATCGATAAGACGTTCGGCGCCACCTGGGCGCTCGCCTATCACTTCGCGTCGTTCATTCCGATTACGCTGATCGGCGCGTACTACTTCGCGCGTGCGGGCTTTTCGATGCGCGACATCGGCACCGCGAGCCAGGAATGACCGCGAGCGCGCGCGTGCTCGCGCAAGCCAAGATCAACCTGCTGCTTCACGTCATCGCGCGCGAAGCGAGCGGCTATCACTCGATCGAAACCCTGTTTCTTCGCCTCGACTGGGGCGACGACGTGCGCGTCCGCGTCGCGAGCGGCCGCTCGCTCGAGTGCGCCGGATCGGTGATCCCGCCCTCGGGTCTCGGGCCCGTCGAGAAGAACCTCGCGTATCGCGCGGCGGTGGCGTACGCCGACGCGACCGGCTGGCCGAACGGCTTCGCCATCGAGATCGACAAGCGGATTCCGGTCGGCGGAGGGCTGGGCGGCGGAAGCGCGGACGCCGGCGCCGTGCTTCGTGCGCTCGACGCACTATCGCCGCGCCCGCTCGGCCCGCAACTCGTCGAAGTCGCGTCGTCGATCGGCGCCGACGTCCCATTCCTGTCGATCGAGAGCGCGATGGCGCTCGCGTGGGGTCGCGGCGAACGGCTATTCCCCGTGCATCCGCTCGAATCGCGTCCGATCGTGCTCCTGATTCCGGAGGTGGCGGTCGCCACGGCGGAGGCCTACGGCTGGCTCTCGGCGGATCGCGGGCGCTACGAACCGGAGGCGCGCGTTCTGACGCCGGAGTCGATCGCGACGTGGGAAGCGATCGCGGCCGTAGCGTCGAACGACTTCGAGCGCGTTGTCGCGGCGCGGCATCCGGTGATCTCCGAGCTGGTCGACGAGCTGGCGGCGTTCGACGCCGTCGTCTCGATGATGAGCGGCTCTGGTTCGACGGTGTTCGGCATCTTCGGCGAAGCCCCGGATGCCGCTGCCATCGCGCGAAGCACGGGGCGCACGCCAATCGTCACGCGAACGGCGAATCGAGTTGTAAGAGTGCAGCGGGACGAATAGCTTTCCGGCTCGCGGCAGCAGCGCGACCGCCGCGTACTGCCCCCTCGTCCAATGGCAGGACATCGGACTTTGGATCCGAGAATGGTGGTTCGAATCCACCGGGGGCAATCGCGCATTGCGCTGGGCGCTGGGCGTTGAGCGATGGGCGTTGCACGGCGCTCCGAACCACGCCCAACGCCCAGCGCCCAGCGCAATGCCCTACCGTAACTCTTTCCCTTTATTTAGCTTAATGGGCTCCGCATGGACGGCTTAGCAGTACCGAGTCACGGCCTCAAGCTGTTGGCCGGCACCGCCAATCGGCCCCTCGCGGAGGGGATCGCCGGGCACCTCGGTATCGAGCTGTGCAAGGTCAACCTCGGCCGGTTCGCCGACGGGGAGATCTCGGTTCGCATCGACGAGAACGTGCGCGGCAATGATGTCTTCATCATGCAGCCCACGAATCCACCCGCCGAGAACATCATGGAGCTGTTGCTCCTGATCGACGCGGCGCGGCGGGCCTCGGCGGCGCGCATCACGTGTGTCATGCCGTACTACGGATACGGACGGCAGGATCGAAAGGATCAACCTCGTGTTCCCATCGGCGCCAAGCTGATGGCGAACATGATTCAGGCAGCGGGAGTCGATCGCGTGCTCGGGATCGACTTTCACCAGCATCAGTTGCAGGGCTTCTTCGACGTTCCGGTCGATCACCTGTACGCGATGCCGGTGTTCACCACGCACTACCGCAAGATGGGATTGAACGACCCGGTCGTCGTCGCACCCGACGTCGGCTCGGCGAAGATGGCACGGGGATTCGCGAAGCGACTGAACGCCGCACTGGCGATCATCGACAAGCGGCGCCCCAAGCCGAACGTATCGGAGGTCGTGAACGTCGTCGGTGAAGTCGAGGGACACGATTGTATTCTCGTCGACGACATGATCGACACCGCCGGCACGGTGACGGAAGCGGCCCGCGCGCTCGTGAAGTTGGGCGCGAAGGACATCTACGTGTGCGCGACGCATGCGCTGTTGTCCGGGCCGGCACGGCAGCGGCTGGACGATGCGCCGATCAAGGAGCTCGCGGTGACGGACACCGTGGCGATCCCCGAGGAGCGGCGGCCCAAGTCGCTGTACATGCTGTCGGTCGCCGAACTGTTGTCGAAGGCCATTCGCTTCACGCACGCCGAGCAGTCGGTGAGCTCGTTGTTCGATTAATTGTCCGCCTCGCGCAGGCGAGGAGGAGTGATGGTCATCCTCGCGCAGGCGAGGATCTGCTGTTGTGGTCGATCGTGTACGACCTCGCCCGTTCCGGAAATGGTAGGGAGGACGCAGCCTCCCGAGAGTTGACACGGACGACGCGAGCGGGCTGCGAAGATCTGTAATTCAAGCATTGGTATTCACGTCATGGCAACTGTTTCCCTGAGCGCTCAGGTGCGCACCGAGACCGGCACGGGCGTCGCACGCAAGCTCCGCGTCGCCGGCCAGGTTCCCGCCGTCATCTACGGCCACGGCCGCGCGCCGCAGTCCCTCGCCATCAACACCCGCGAGATCGAAAAGCTCTTGAGCACCGTGTCGGCCGGCAGCACCGTGATCGAGCTCGGCGTCGACGGCCGCACGGCCCGCACGCTGATCCGCGAGATCCAGCGCCACCCGACCAAGCGCAGCATCGTCCACGTCGACTTCCAGGAGCTCGTGGCCGGTGAGAAGATCACCGTCAGCATTCCGCTCCGCTTCACCGGCACCGCCGACGGCGTGCGCAACTTGGGCGGCATTCTCGAGGAAGTCATGCACCAGGTGCACCTGCGCCTGGATCCGGCGAGCATCCCCGACCACGTGGACGTAGACGTCACGCCGCTGACGATCGGTCACAGCATCCACATTCGCGAGTTGAAGCTGCCCGAAGGCGTCACGGTGCTCGACGATCCGGGCGCGACGGTCTGCGTCTGCACCGCGCCGAAGGCGGAAGTCGCCGCCGTCGCGGCGGAAGGCGTCGAGGGCGCCGCCGTGCCCGAGCCGGAGCTCATTCGCAAGCCCAAGGCTGAGGGCGAGGAAGAAGCGAAGTAGCGCTCGGTGCCGGGCGCTGGGCGATGATCGCCACGCGATTTCGAGCGCTTCTGTCCGCGCTCTTCACTCGCCCAACGCCCAGCGCCGAACGCCCATCGCCAATGAAAGTCATCGTCGGCCTGGGCAATCCGGGCAAGGAATACGAGCGCACGCGACACAACGTCGGCTGGTGGGTGGTCGACCACCTCGCCGACGTTTGGCGTTTCGACGGATGGAAGAAGGACGGCGAAGCGCGCGTCGCGAACGGCACGCTCGGGAACGTGAAGGTGCGGCTGGTGAAGCCGCAGACCTACATGAATCTGAGCGGGCAGGCGCTGCGCCCCTATGCGCGGCGGCCGTTCTGGTCGGCGGCGACCGATCTGATCGTCGTCGTCGACGAAGTGCAGCTCCCGATCGGACGCTTTCGCTTTCGCGCGAAAGGAAGCGCCGGCGGGCACAACGGCCTCAAAAGCATCGAACATCATCTCGAAACGCAGGATTACTCGCGCCTGCGCATTGGCGTGGGGCCCGAGGAAGGCCGTGAGCGCGGCGCCATTCTCAGTGACTACGTGCTCGGCGACTTCGGCAAGCACGACGCCGAGGTGGTGCGGAATCTCCTGCCCGAGCTGACCGAGGCGCTGGAGGTGTGGGCGAAGGACGGTATCACGCCGGTGATGAACCGATTTCCCGGTCATTAGTAAATACTCATTAGTCTTTTATAAATGCTCAGACTCGGCATCGTGGGACTGCCCAACGTCGGCAAGTCGACGCTGTTCAATGCGCTGACCTCGGCCAATGTCCTGGCCGCGAACTATCCGTTCGCGACCAAGGATCCGAACGTCGGCCGCGTCAACGTGCCCGACCCGCGCCTCGACGTGCTCACCGGCATCGTGAAACCGGAGCGCACCGTCCCGGCGGCCGTCGAATTCGTCGACATCGCGGGACTCGTCAAGGGCGCATCGCAAGGCGAAGGGCTCGGAAACCAGTTCCTGGCCAACATTCGCGAGACCGACGCGATCGTCCACGTCGTCCGCGCCTTCGAGGACGACGACGTGCTGCACGTCATGGGCGGCATCGATCCGGCGCGCGATCGCGAAGTCATCGAGTTCGAGCTCGCGCTCGCCGACCTGTCGGTGGTCGAGAAGCGTCTCGACCGCGTGAAGCGCGCCTCGAAGACCGGCGACAAGGAAGCACTCGCCGAGCTCGGTGCGCTCGAGCGCGCGAATGCCTCGCTGGCCGAAGGCAAGCCCCTGTGGCACGCGGGCCTCTCGGCCGGCGATAAGGAAACGCTAAAGCCGCTCTCGCTGCTCACGCTCAAGCCGATTCTCTACGCGGCCAACGTCACCGACGCCGAGCTGTCGGGCAAAGAAGGCAAGTACCTCAAGACGCTGCGCGACACCGTGGCAAAGAGCGGCGAGATCGCCGAGGTCGTTCCCTTCTCCGCCAAGATCGAAGCCGAGTTGGCCGAGCTGCCGGCGGACGATCGCAAGGCGTTTCTCGAGTCGCTCGGGCTGGAATCGGCGGGACTCGACCGCCTCATTCGCGCCGGCTATCACCTGCTCGGCCTGCAGACGTATTTCACGGCGGGCGAGCAGGAAGTTCGCGCGTGGACGATTCACCGCGGCGACACCGCGCCCGTTGCCGCCGGCGTGATTCACACCGACTTCGAGCGCGGCTTCATTCGCGCCGAGACCGTGAGCTACGACGACTTCGTCGCGAACGGTGGCTGGAAGGCTGCCCGCGAAAAAGGCGTCGTGCGATCGGAAGGCAAGGAGTACGTCGTCCAGGACGGCGACGTGATGCTCTTCCGGTTCAACGTCTAAGTCAGCGTGTAACTCGACGTCTACGTCAGCGACGGCAGCGTAATCGAGTCGTTGCCGTTCCGATTGCTCGGCGGCGGCGTGTGGATCGCCGGCATCGTCGGTTTGGGCACGCGAATCTGAATGCCCAGGTCGCACTTCGACTTCACCGGCATGACCCAATGCGCATCCGCATCGATCGCCGTGTGGTCCGAGATGCGGTTGTGCTCCGCCAGCAACACGTCGTCCGACGCGCTGGGATCGTAGTTCACGAGCTCGCGGAAAATGATCTCTCGCTGCTCGTCGGTGAGCTGCACCTTGTACGCCTTGTTCGGGCGGTCGAACAACTTGGCGAAGGTGCCGCGCGGAAACACGAGGTTCTTGGCGTTTTCGTCGAGCGCGTCCACGAACTCCTGCGGCACGATGTGGTTCACCACGGCGCTGAACCACTTCTCCGGATTTCGCATCTGCGTTTGCGTCGTGTACGCGTTCGTCTGCGGCTTGATGGCCGCCGCATCCTTGCCGCGAATCTGCTTCATGCCGGCGTTACCGCCGTAATACGTGTTGCAGAACGCCTGTGCGGCCTCGACGGAGCCGAACAGTGTCACCGTGAGCACGTAGTGCCGTTCGCGATACGCTCCGGAGACCGACGTCTTGCCGTACATGTTGATGTTGTCGAAGCTCGCCTGCGCGTTCTGGCCGCGCTCGCCCGGCCCGAAGCGCGACGCCTTCCAGTGCACGGGAGAATCGATGGCCAGGTAGATCTTGTCGTCGGACATGTACCACAAGTCCATCGCGGCGGCCTGATATCTCTTGTCCGCGAGCAAGCCCGCCACGTACGTGTATACCCACGCCGGCAGCTTGCGGCGCTTTGGAAACTCCACCGGCCGCTCCGTGTCGCACCACTTCTTGAAGTACGCCAGGTCCGACGTCGGAAACGCCGTGGCCGCGACGAATTTCCGGGCTGGAATCACCGGAATGAACACGTTGCTGATGACCTTTCCCTTCAGCAACCCGCTCGGAATCTTGTCTCGCTCGAGAATGTCGTACCGGGAAATACCCATGATCTACGCCTGCGCCGACTACTGGTTTCCGCTATTGCGTCTGTGATGCGACGTCGCAGCCGCTAACATGATTTCCGTGCACCAGCTTACGCAACCGTTTGCCGCTAGAATTCATTGGTCGTGCAACGGTTTCTTGACTGGCTTCAGCAACGCGATTGGGACGAGGGTGCCACACTCATGGTGTTTGGCGCCCTCATTGGCGTTGCCGGCGGCCTTTCCGTCGTTGGATTCTACGGTCTCATCGACCTGGCGCACTTCGTCTTCATTCGCTTCACCGAAGTGCGCCTGCCGCGTGTGGCGCAGGCGTTCTATCGCCCGCTGCTGACAGGCGTCGGCTTGTGGTCCGCGTGGTTCGTCGTGCGCCGAACGCGCATTCCCGACGGACAAAACGTTCCGGATGTGCAGTTGGCGATCGCGAAGCGCGACGGCGTCATTCGCACGAGACCCGTCGTCGTGCGCACGATTGCGTCCGCGCTGACGCTCGGCTCGGGAGGATCCGCCGGCAGCGAGGGACCGGTCGCGGTGCTCGGCGCGGGACTCGGCTCGACGATCGCACGACGCCTTCGCTTTCAGGCCCGCCACACGAAGATCCTCGTCGGATGCGGCGCCGCCGCGGGCATCGCGGCCGCGTTCAACGCGCCGTTCGCCGGCGCCTTCTTCGCGCTCGAGGAAGTGCTTGGCTCGTTCTCGGTTGGCGCGTTCAGTCCCGTGGTGATCGCAAGCGTGGTTGGCTCACTCACCGTGCGTCCGTTCCTGGGCGGGCATCCAATCTTCAACGCGCGGGTGCCGGGGAGCACGCATCCCGCCGAAGTGCTGCTCTATCCCGTGCTTGGCATCGCCTGCGGGCTGGCGTCGGCGTTCTACTCGCGCGCGTATCTGCTCGCGAGCTCGATCGGCGGTCGCGCCCCTCGGCCACGCTGGTTGTGGCCGATCGTCGCGGGCGCCGTCGTCGGCGCGATCGTATTGCTCTCGGGTACGTTGCTCGCAGGCAATGGGCACCTCGCCATTCCGGAGCCGATCTTCGGGGGACTGGCGTGGTACACGCTGCTCGCGATCGCCCTCGCCAAGATTGTCGCGACCGTCGTCACGCTCGGCTTCGGCGGCTCGGGTGGAGTGTTCACACCGACCCTGTTCATCGGCGCCGCGCTCGGCGGCGGACTCGGTGTGCTCGGCAACCAGCTCGTACCATCGCTGATCAGAGCACGTGCGTGGGCCTTCGTCGGCATGGGCGGCATGGTGGCCGGAGCGACGCGCGCGCCACTGACCGCAATGTTCATCGTATTCGAGATGACGGACGATTACACGTACGTGGTGCCGTTGATGATCGTCGGCGTCATCGCCTTCACGTCGGCGCGACGCTTTGCGCCGCACGGGCTGTATGACGGATGGCTCGCCGCGCGAGGCGAACACGTCGCGCACGGTGTGGATCAGTCGATCATGGATCGGACGCACGTCGCCGACGCGATCGATCATGACGTCGGCGCCGTGCCCGAAGGCGCGTCGATCGACGAACTGGTGACCGCTGCCGCGGCGACGCGACACGGCGTGCTGCCCGTGGTCGACGCGAGCCGCAGGTATGTGGGCTTGATCACCCACCATCGGCTCCGTGACGCCATCGTCGCGCGCGATACGTTGGGCGCCGTAGTGCTCGCGGCGGATCTCGCCGAGTGGACGGAGCCGGTGTTGCCGCACAATTCCCTGCGGCAGGCGCTCGCGGTGATGAATGCACGCGGCGTCGATGCTCTTCCGGTGACGTCAGCTGCGACCGACGGCGCCGAGTTCGCGGGACTACTCAGCCGTCACGACGTGCTGCTCGTGTACGAGCGCAGCCTTGCCACCTCGGTGTAGTCGGCGCGATCAGCAGGCCGGCGAGTGTGCGAGCGTCACGAGATAACTGACCAGGACAGTGCTGTCCGCCGCCGTGGCCGTGTATTGAAGCGCGCCGGTCGTCGAGCTGGGCGTGGCGTCGATCGCCAGATCGAGCATTCGCGCGAGCGACACATCGACGGACGGGATCTGGATGAAGTACGGATCGCTCGTCGAGGTGCGGGTCACCGCCTCGGTGGCGGCGGTCCGCGAAGGGGCGTCGTTCACGCGGCCGATCGGCGTCCACAAACCGCCCGCAGGAACCACGAACGGCGTAAATGGAGCGTGCGTTGCCCAGGCGGTGATTGCCGTCTGGTTGTAGCTCTGCGTCGTGCATCCGGCCGGAGCGATGCCGACAGTCGTCGTCAGGTCCGATAGCAGCGCCGGCGTCGTAAACGACGCGCCGCCACGCTTGACGTAGAGATTGAACGAATCAACCCCGAGGCCGAGCTGCGTGAGTGTTTCAGCCGCGGAGTTGACACGGCTGACGTCGTTGACTTGCTGCAGGGAGGGAGCAGCCGCAGCAGCCAGCACTGCGATGACGCCGAGGGTGAAGATCGCCCAGAGATAGGCGTAACCCTGGCGCAGACGGGAGGGAGAGTACATGCGCGGGCCGAAGGATGGGAGTAGAACCTATATACATTGGTCCCTATCCTATGGTTCCGCAAGTATTTCATTTGTTTTTGCGTGCTTATGTACGCTGGGACTGAATCAACAGTTGTTGAACTGCCCCGCTAGGAACAGCCGCATCCGAATGGTCACCGTGTCGCCTGAACCGGCCGTGACAGTCACCGTATCTCCGGCCGTGGTCGCGTTGGAATCCACGAGCGCCTTGAACAACGCCGCGTCGCTGCGCTCCACGCCAGGCATCTCGATGAACATCGCCCCGTTCGCCACGCGCGACGGGATCGAATCGCGCAGCAGACCGATCGGTGTCCAGAGGCCGTGTCCAGGACTGACCATGAACTTCAGGAAAGGGCCGTTCGTCGTCCAATCCGTCGAATCGTGCGCGGTCATGTTGCCCGCCGTTCCGCTCCAACAACTGTTCTTGTCGATCGTTGGGCGGACAGGCGTAGCAAGCTCCGAGATTTCGCCTGGAAAATTGTTGGTGCCGGTGTTGGTGGTGCTGTGGATTGCGGTACGGAACGCGATGATCGCCGTGCCCACCGTCCGCAGCGTAGAAATCGACTTCGTCACGCGATCGATGTCATTGATGCGCGCGAGCTGAGGCGCCGCCGTCGCGGCAAGCGCCGCGGCAACGGCGACGGTGACGATCGCCCAGAAGTACGCGAATCCGCGACGATGAGGACGATGCGGGAGATGCAAGCGAGGGGAATCGAGGCGGCGAGGCATGATGCAGTAGACGAGCATTCGAGCTCTCTGTTACGCAAAGAGTGTCGACGCCTTGCGCGTGTCTGCAACGCTTGGGATCCCGTTCAGAAAACTTGATTGGCTCCTGATGAATCATTCTCCCGCGAGACGCGTATGATCAGCAGACTCGGCATCGCCGCCGCGGTCGCTGGTGCACTTCCCTTCGCACCTCACGTCCCGTGTTCGTCCCTCTTCCAGCGTTGTCGACCGTCTGGCGCGGAGCGATGCTCGCCCTGGGCTTCGCCGCGGTAGTTCCCGCTCGCACCGGCGACGTTGCGTCGCATCCCAATCCCGCACACGGATTCGCCGATGCATCGCAACGCGCGCTTCGTTGGATCGCGGCAGACGAGAATGTCGTCGCGGACGGCGGCGCGACGATTCTCCGCTCGCACGGTCAGCGTACCGCGCGCGCCGTGGTGCTGTTTCACGGCTTCACGGATTCACCGCGCCAATTCGCCGATCTCGCCGATTCACTCTACGCCGCGGGCGACAACGTGCTCGTGCCGCGGCTCCCCCATCACGCCGAGCGTGGCAAGAGTGTGCGCGAGCTGGCGCGACTCACGGCGAGCGAGTTGTGCCGCGTCGCGGATGAGTCGATCGACATCGCGTCGGGGCTGGGCGATACCGTGGTCGTCGCCGGCTTGAGCGCGGGCGGGACGATGGCGGCGTGGAGCGCCGAGCACCGCGCGGAGGTGAAGCGGGCCGTCGTGATCGCGCCGCCCTTCGAGGTCGCGCACGTTCCCTCGATGCTCGAGCGGCCGCTGGTCAATCTCGGTGCGCACGTGCCGAACGTATCACGGCGCGCGGCGCCTGACAGCGGGCGCCCGGATCGCGACCCGGGATTCGCGACTCACGGACTGGCCGCGGTGCTTCGGCTCGGGATGGCCGTGCGCGGCGACGCCGAGCGTCACGCGCCGCCGCGGGCCGAGGTGCTGTTCCTGATAAACGCGCACGACGGGACCGTCAAGACGCCGCCCGTGCTCGATCTCGCGCGCACGTGGCACCGGCGTGGCATTCCAGTTTCAGTATATGAGTTTCCTGATTCGCTGCGCCTGCCGCACAACGTGATCGACCCGTTGGGGCGGGCGACGGACCGTGCCATGACGCTCGGCGTCATCCGGACGCTCGTCGCCGGCGGCGAACCGCCGCGCTGGATGGCGCGGCGAACCGCCGCGCTGGATGGCGCGGCGGTGACCCACGGCAGTCCGCCTAACGAATGAAGACGGTGCTGTTGCGCAAGACCGATCCGATCGTGAAGTCGACCGTCTGTCCGGCGCTCACCGCGATGTTGCCCGTGGAGGCGCGTCCGTTGCCGCCGATCGGCGACGCGACGATGCGGAAGTCCTGATTCGCCATCGACGCGTCGACGACGAAGTCCCGCGACGAACTGCCCGTTACGGTGCCGATGCGCGTCGCGAGCCCGGACGACACGGCGTAGACGTCCATGTCCAGGAAGTTCTGATTGGTGACGTGCACGACGATCGCGTTCGCCGGAACGACCTGACCGCCCATTTCGTACGGGTTGTGTGAACACGCGGCGGTGCTCAAGACCGCCGTCGCCGACAAGATCGAGAGTGCGCCCGCCACCAGTTGTTTGCCTCGCATATAGCCCTTCCTCCACCCCAGAGACCGGTTCGAATTTCGAGTACGCCCTTCGTCCCAGGAGTAAAAGCAGATGCGATGCCAAGACTAGCGCCCAGCTTGAGTTAATCTGTTGCGGCGGCTATGATTAAAGGCTGTTCAAAACACACGAAGGACACATTCACCCTCCTCTCGCTCCGGCAACCAACGAGAGGCGGACACGACCAAAGGGAGGATTGCCAACGCATGACGCGTCAATATGAGGCCGTCTATGTCTTCGACTCGACGCTCGAGGATACGGCCATCACCGACAAGCTGAGCCGCCTGCATGGCCTGCTCGGCAACCCAGGCGACCTGGAAGTGAATCATTGGGGCCGCCGCCAGCTCGCCTACGCGATCGGACGCCGCGAGAACGGCTACTACGCCATCGCCAAGTTCACGGCCGATGCCGCGACGCTGCCCGAGTACGAGCGCGCGATCAAGCTCGACGACAGCATCATTCGCCATCTCATCACGCTCTACGAGCACGAGCTCGGCGCTCCGCCGATGTCGGAAGAAGAGCTCGCCCTGGCCAACCGTCGTCGCGAGCAGGATGACGACGAGGACGAGGAATAAACACCATGCGCAGACCACAGAAGACCTGCCCGTTTTGCGAGACCCGCGTCCGTTTCATCGACTACAAGGATGATCGCACGCTCGGCCGCTTCATCACCGATCACGGCAAAATATTGCCGAGCCGCCTGAGCGGCACCTGCTCGCGTCATCAGCGCCAGTTGTCGACGGCGATTAAGCGTGCCCGCTATCTCGCGATCATTCCCTACATCCGCGGAATGCAGGCGTAGTTCCGGTCGATACGCAGCATGACTGACCCAGGCATCGCACCGCCGCCCGATACGCCGACCCCGACGGTACCTCCCGTGCCGCCGGCGTCACCCGTGCCGCCCGTGCCGAACGCTCCCGTGGTGTCGGCGCCGGCGGAGCGCGGATGGGGAAAGCTCCTCATCGCGATCGCGGCGTTTCTATTCATCCCCACGATCCCGCAGATGCGGGCGTTGCTGCCGCTCGAACAGACGATGACGCTGTTCGTGCCGGCCGTCGCCGCGTGTGCGCTCGTGGGTTGGTGGGCGGGAGGGCGCGCGTTTCTCGCGATTGCTTGGGTCGCGATTGCCGTGCTGGTCACGGCGCCGTCGCCGGCGGCAACGGATCCGTTCTACAATCTCGCGCGCGGTTGGAGCTTGCTGCTCGCCGGGGCGTTCGGACTCGTCTGCTTGTTCGGGACCCAGCGGCCGCTGTTTCCGCGAGCACTCGTCGCGCTCGGCGTGACGTTGGCGCTGGCGATGGTCATGAGTTTGATCGGACCGGTGACGCTGTCGCAGGCGGCCACGATCATCGCGGGAGAATTCGCACGGCGCAATCGCGAGACGATGGACGTGATGAATCAGTTCATCGCGGGCCACCCGAAGGAATGGCAGCAGTTCACGACGGCGGTGCCGCAGTTCGCGTCGCTGCCGGCGGAGACCGAGCAGGCCCTGACACTGCTGAGCAAGGCCGGCCTCGCGGTCTTTCCGGCGTTGCTCGCGCTGCAATCGCTGGCGGCGATGGCGATGGCGTGGGCAACGTATCATCGTCTCGGGCGGGCGCGGCTTGGTCCGCCGCTTCGTCCGCTGCGCGAATTTCGTTTCAACGATCAGCTGGTGTGGGGCCTCATCGTGGGTCTCACGATCATGCTGCTGCCGACGCTTACCGCGCTGAGCGGTGCGGGTCGGAATCTGCTCGTGTTTTTCGGTGCGCTGTACGCCGTGCGCGGCCTGGGTGTGTTGTCCTGGTTCTCCAAACCCGGACGGCTGCGCTGGGCGGCCATCATCGGATTCGCATTGCTCTTCGCGCCCATCGTCAACGTCGCCGCGTTGCTCGGATTCCTGATGCTTGGCGTCGCGGCGTTGGCACTTGGGTTAGGCGACACCTGGGCCGACTGGCGCGGGCGTGCGCGCTCTAGTCCTCTCTAATCCGGACAAAGTTCTTCGCTGCGGCGCTTCGCGCCGCTCGCACCACCGCTCGGAATACCTTTAACTCAGTGTTTGGGGTTCACCATGGAAATCATTCTCCGCCAGGCGATCGAGAATCTCGGCAAGCCGGGCGACGTCGTGAAAGTGAAGTCGGGCTACGCTCGCAACTATCTGCTCCCGCACGGTCTCGCGTACGAAGCGACGGCCGGCAATCTCAAGCGCATTCAGCAGGAGCGCGACCGCCTCGAAGCCGCCGAGAACGAGCGTCGTCAGGCGGCGAGCGGCATCGCCGAAAAGCTGGAGCAGGTCTCGCTGACCTTCTCGGCGCGCGTGGGCGAAGAGGGGAAACTGTTCGGCTCCGTCACGGCGGCGGACGTTGCGCAGCAGCTCGAGGCGCAGGGCTTCCACATCGAGAAACGGCAGATCGACCTGCACGAGCCGATCAAGGCGCTCGGCGTGTATCGCGTGCCGGTCCGCCTGCATGCGGATGTGAAGCCGGAAGTGCGTGTTTGGGTGATTAAGCAGTAAGAACCGGCCCGACGCGGTACCGAGAAACGGAAACGGCGGCACTTCGGTGTCGCCGTTTCCGTATTTGGGGGGTACTACGACCGGCCGCTCCAGACTCTTACCAACCCCAGCACAGCGGTTATCCTACTAGAGGAACCAACGAGCACCCCAACACACTTCATGACATCGACTCCAACGACCAACTCGCTGGCACTCGCGCAGCGCGCGGCTCAGATCGCGATCGACAACAAGGCGCAGGACGTGGTGCTGCTCGATCTGCGCGGCGTCACCGACATGACGGACTTCTTCATCATAGCCAGCGGCACGTCGGACACGGCGACCCGATCCATTGGTGAGCACGTGTTGGAGGAGATGAAGAAGGAAGGGTCGCCCGCGCATCACATCGAAGGGTTGGAAAAGGGCCGGTGGGTGCTGCTCGACTTCGTTGATTTCGTGGTGCACGTGTTCCATCCGACCTTGCGCAACTTCTATCAGCTCGAGCGGCTGTGGGCCGACGCGGAACAGATTCCGATCTAGGCGTTGGGCGTTGGGCGCAGGGCGCTGGGCGGATCGTCTCGGCCAGCGTCTGGCGAGCAGTGCTCATCGGCATACTGGTTTTGCCCATCGCCCAGCGCCCATCGGCCATCGCGGCCCAGAATTACTTCGGCCAGAATCAAGTCCAGTACGACACGTTTCATTGGCAGATTCTCGAGACCGAACACTTTCAGATTTACTACTATCCGGATGAGGCGCGCGCAGTCAACGACGCGGCGCGTCTCGCCGAGCGCGCGTACGCGCGCCTGTCGCGCGTGCTGGACCATCAGTTTCGCGAGAAGAAACCGATCATGCTCTTCTCGTCGCGCACCGATTTCGGGCAGAACAACGTCACCGGCGATCTCGGCGAGGCCACGAGTGGAGTGACCGAGGCCATGCGCCATCGCATGCTCCTCAACTTCACCGGCGACTACAAGAGCTTCGAGCACGTGCTCACGCACGAGATGGTGCACGCATTCCAATACGACATCTTCGCGCACGGCAAGGCGGGCAACGGGCTGCAGGCGCTCGCGCAGTACATGCCGCCGCTCTGGTTCGCCGAGGGGATGGCGGAGTATCTGTCGCTCGGTCCGAACAGCACGGTGACGACGTCGTGGATGAGGGACGCGGCGCTCAACGGCCGCATTCCGACGATCAAGGAGCTGACCGACGATCCGGACAAGTACTTCCCGTATCGCTACGGCCACTCGCTCTGGACGTTCATCGGCCAGAAATGGGGCGACGAGGTCATCGGCCAGATCATGAGCTCCGTGCCGGCGGTCGGAGTCGAGCGCGCGTTCCGGCGCGAGCTCGGCATCACGCTCGAGGATCTTGGCGAAGAATGGCGCGAAGACGTGCAGACACGCTTGTTGCCCGCAGTGGCGACGCTCGACCGGCCGCGCAAGTTCGCGCAGCCGCTGTTGAACAAGGAGCGGAGCGGCGGCGACGTGTTTCTGGCGCCGACGCTCTCGAGCGATGGACGCACGATCGCGTTCCTGTCGAACGGCAGCGTGCGGCGCGGCGAAATATTCATCGATCTGTGGCTGGCCGATGGCGAGAACGGCCAGCGCCAGGGCCGGCTGGTCAAGAGCACGTTCAGTCGCGACTTCGAGGAGCTGCGGCTGCTCTACGCGCAGAGCGCGTTTTCGCCGGACGGCCGTTACCTCGCCTTCACGGCGCAACAGCGCGGCCGCGACGTGCTGTACATCTTCGACGTCGCGTCGCGGAAGGAAGTGCGCCGCCTCGACAAGCTGGGGCTGGAGTCGGCGACGAGCCCGAGCTGGTCGCCGGACGGAAAGCAGCTCGTCTTCAGCGGCAATCACGGCGGAATTACAGATCTTTATATAGTAAATACTAATGGCACGGGGCTGCGCAAGCTCACCGACGACCGATTCGGCGAGCTGCAGCCCCAGTGGTCGCCGGACGGCCGCACGATCGCGTTCGCGACGGACCGCGACAGCGCCAACCTCGCCCTGCTCCGCTTCAAGCCCTGGCGCATCGCGCTGCTCGACCTTGCCTCCGGAATCGTCAGCGTGCTCCCCGGGCAGAGCGGCCTCAATCTCAATCCGCAGTGGGCGCCCGACGGCAAGTCGATCGCGTACGTGTCCGACCGATCCGGCTCGCCGAACATCTTCCTGTACGACCTCCCGACGCACGAGCACTTCCAGCTCACGAACGTCGTCGGCGCCGTCTCGGCGCTGACCGAGTACAGTCCGGCGATCACGTGGGCGAGGCAGGCCGACCGTCTCGCCTTCACGTACTTCGATGACGGCGAATACACCATCTGGAGCGTCAACAACCCGCGCGCGCTGAAGCGCCTGCCGTACCAGGATCGGCCGGCGACCGTCGTGCAGACCGGAAGCGACAGCGCGTCCAAGGCCGTGTCGATCGTCGCGCTGCTCGATTCGTTCAGCCTCGGTCTTCCCGACACGACCAGGTTCCGCACCGCGCCGTATCACGTGCGCTTCCAACCCGACTTCTCGGCGCGGCCGAGTATCGCGTATTCACCGGATGCGTTCGGCCGGACGATCTTCGGCGGCACAACGCTCGTGATGAGCGACATGCTCGGCAACAACCATCTGGCGATCGCCGGGGAGATCAACGGGCGCATGAGCGAGGCGCGCGCGTTCCTTGGCTACACGAACATCGCGCATCGCTGGCAATTCTCCACCGGCTTGTCGCAGACTCCCTACTACTTCCTGTCGTCCGACTCGCTCTCGAGCACCGGTGCGACCGGCCGCTCGCTCGAGAATCAGCAGATCACGACGTACGTCGCGCGCCAGGCGTTCGGCGTCACCGCGTACCCGATCGACCGATTCACCCGCATCGAGTTCGGCGCGGGATTCAACAACATCGATCGCAGCCGGTTGTTCGTCACGCGAAACCTCGTCGGTGGAACGGCGGCGACGGGCTATTCCGTCGACAGCACGCATCGCGATCCCTCGCTCAACTACATCGACGGGCAGATCGCGCTCGTCTCCGACAACACGCTCTTCGGCTACACGGGACCAGTGATGGGCCGACGCTTTCGCGTGCAGCTCACGCCGGTCGCGGGCACGTATCAATGGAAGGAATACCTCGTCGACTATCGCCGATACGATCCCGTCATCTTCAACTATCTGACGATCGCGTCGCGCCTCTACACCGACCTGTCGATCGGGCGAGACGAGGAAGCGTTTCCGAAGTACATCGCGCGGCCGGATTTCGTGCGCGGATACGATCGCAACAGCACCTTCTATCTCGCGTGCCCGGTGATCGGCGCCAATCCCACCAATTGCAGCGCGGTCCAATTGCTTGGCAGCCGAGTCGCCGTGGCGAACGTCGAGGCGCGCTTTCCCCTCGTTCGGCGCCTCGAGCTCGGCTTTCTGCCGTTCGACTTACCGCCCGTGGATGGCCTGTTTTTCTACGACGCGGGCCTCGCCTGGTCGGCTGGCCAGACCGTCTACGGCTCTCGGCCCGAGGGCTATGACGTGAACACGCAGCGGTACCCGCTCCGCAGCTACGGCGCGGGGATTCGGGTCAACCTCTTCAATTACGCCATCCTGCGCTGGGATTACGCCGTCCCCGTCGATCAGCAGGGGCACAAGGGCGTCTGGACCTGGTCGCTCTGGCCGTCGTTCTGACCAGGGACCTCACCGCTTAATTTCATCGCGTGCGCCGCCTTCTCGCGTTCGCGATCGCAACGATTCTGATCCTCGCGTGTCGGGGCGATGAGCAGTCGAATCCCCCGCCCCCGCGCAACGCGTCCGTGTCGCCCGCGCGGGGGCCGGACGCGCTCGTGCTGCGCGTGAAGCGAAGCGGCGGCGTGCCCACGGTCGTCGCGTACCCGCGGATCGATTCAACGGTGTGGACCGCCACCGACGCCGCGCCGGCCATCGAGCGTGTGCTGGCCTTTGACCAGGACGCCGGACTCATCGCGGCGGTGGATTCGCGCCAGCTTCCATTCTGGATCGATTTGAATGTCGGCGCGGTCACGATCGGCTCGCGGAAACCGCTGCGCGGCCTGATTTCAGTGGATGGCTCGACGATTTACGGCGTCGGCGCCGACGGCGCGGTTGCTCGCTTCACGCCGTCGGGGAACTGGACGTTCAAACCGCGGCTTCCGGCGCGCGCCGTCTTTCCCCAGACGAACGGCACCGTGCTGATTCTTGGCGGCCGCGGCGCGTCGACGCGGGTGTGGCGCATCCATCCACCCGAGACGCGCATCACCGACAGTGTCTTGATTCCCGAGGTCCTTTCGGGCGTCGGCGCTCCGTTGGGCGATCGCATTTATTTCACGACCGCCGATCATGCATTGATCGGCTTGCGCGCCCGCACGCTGGCGCTCGGCCGGCGCATCGAGTTCGACCATCCGATTCGCGCCGTCGCGACGACACCGAGTGGCGATCGATTCTACGTGCTGACCGATTCGTCGACTACGCTGTACGTCATCGACAGCTTTCAGGATCGCATCGAGGCGCGGCCCGAGCTTCCGGGTCAGGCGCGCGATCTTCGCGTCGACGCGTTCGGGCGCTACGTGCTCGTGCGTCCCGCAAAAGGCGATTCGGTGTGGGTGCTCGCCATTGGCACGAATCAGATCGTTCGCACGGTCGCGTCCGAGTGGCGAGGCGACGCACCGTTCGTGTCGATCGACGGCGCGATTGCCGGGGTCGTCAATCAGAATCTCGTCATCACGGGCGGTTCGAGCGCGACCACGCGCACCCTTGCGGGAGGGGCATCAGAGTTCTGGTATCCATTCACGTGGAACGGGCTTCGCCCGCGTGCAGCGGCATTGGACCAGCCCGTGAAGCTGCCGGGGGACAGTGATACGACGCACGTCGGCTCGCCGACGGCGGAGACGACCACGGTCGTGCATGCCGCGCCGCCGCCCGCGCGACTCGATTCAACGAAGCTTGGATTCTCCGTGTCGTTCGCCGCACTGCTCGATGAAACGCGCGCGCGCGAGGCGGCCGCGAAAATCACGATCAATGGACAGACCGCGCGCGTCGTCGCCGGCATGGCCGGCGGCACCGCGGTGTACAACGTCATCCTCGGCCCCTATCCAACACGCGACGAAGCGGAGCGCATCGGCAAAGCATCGGGACAGAGCTACGTCGTCGTGGTGGGGACGCCGTGACGTTTCCATCGATGCGCCGCGCGTTCGATTGGGAGGCGGCGGGCTTCGCGCTCGGTGAAACGCTCGGTGAATATTGCGCGATCGTCGTGATCGGAACCGATCCGGTGACGACGGGGCGCGTTGCGGTGGGCGTCGGTCGCGCGCAGGCAACGAAGCGCCGCGTGGCGGTCGGCGATCTCTTCGCTGAATCGCCGCCGATTCAGGAGCTCGTGGAGACGGACGATCCGCACGGACTCGTCGACAGCTTTCTCTATGGCGTGTCGCTGAGCAAGATCGCGCACGAGGTTCGCGACGCCGGCGAATTATACGTGATGCCGAGTGGCACGGAGCCGCCGACCTACGAGGAGATACTTCCCAATCCGCGCTGGCACCGGCTGACCGCCGGCTTCCGCGAGGTCGGCGCGCTGCTGGTGCTCGCCGCGCCGGCGAGCGCGCCGCACATCGAGGATCTGGTAGCCGCCACCGATGGCGCGGTGCTCGTGGGCGAAGCGGTACCGCGCAAGCTGCCGGTGGCGAACGTGATTGGATCGGTACGCGAGCCGAAAGCCGATGCGGCTGCCGAGGAAGAGTCGGTCGCCGTTCCACCGGTGGAGCGTCGATGGACGCGCCGGCAGCGGTTCGCCGCGGGCGGCGGCGTGCTGCTTACCCTTGCGCTGGCGTTCGTCGCGTTCTGGCTGGCGACGCGGCCAATCTCGGTGATGACGCGTGGACATACCGCAGTCCCGCAGAAGCCCGATACCTCGCGAGCAAAGACCGTCGCCGGGCTTGGCCGCGACAGTCTGACAGCCGATTCCGCACGCGACTCGCTGCGCGACACTGTGCCGGTCGGTGCCGTGGTCGCGACGCCGGCGATTTCCGATCCGGCAGATTCCGCGACGGCAGCCGCATTCGCCGTCGAGTTGAGCATCGCGAACACCGAGGCAGGCGCTATCTTGAAGCTGCAGGAAAACGGCAAGAATCTGCCGGCCGCGACGTTTTCGCCGGTCCTCATTCAGGGATCGCGGTGGTTCAAGGTGGTCGGCGGAGCGTTCATCAATCGCGGGAGCGCGGATTCGCTGCTTGCGGTGTTGCGCCAGCGGAAGATCGTGGAACCCGGCAGCGGCAGTGTGGTGCGGTTGCCGTTCGCGTTCCTGATCGAAGTAGTGACCGCGGCGGCGGTGCCGGGCATGCTCGCGGCCCACGCCGATCATGGAATTCCCGTCTACGCACTGCGCCAGGACGACGGCTCGGCCTGGCTCCTGGCGGGCGCGTTCGAGACGACGGATCAAGCTTCATTGTACGCCGAATCACTGCGGGCGTCGGGAATCACGCCGAAACTCGTGTATCGCAAAGGGAGAATGTTCTAGTGCGGCTGACCAAGCTGGAGATGCAGGGCTTCAAGTCGTTCGCGGACAGCACCGACATGCTGTTCAACCCGGGCGTCACGGCCATCGTCGGTCCGAACGGCTGCGGCAAGTCCAACGTCTCCGACGCGGTGCGCTTGGTACTCGGCGAGCAGCGCGCGCGGTTGATGCGCGGCGCGAAGATGGAAGAGGTGATCTTCCAAGGCTCGTCGGCGCGGCGCGCGGTGAACGTGGCCGAAGTCTCGCTGCACTTCTCCAACGAAGACGGCACGCTGCCGGTCGCGTTTCAGGAAGTCGTGATCACGAGGCGTTTGTCGCGGTCGGGCGAAAGTGAGTATTTCCTCAATCGCGCGGCGTGCCGGCTGCGCGACATCTCGGATTTGCTGCGCGGCACGGGGCTGGGCGCGGGCACGGGCGTCGTCATCGAGAGCAAGATGATCGATGCGCTGCTCTCCGACCGTCCCGACGATCGCCGCGAGTTGTTCGAGGAAGCCGCGGGCGTTGGTCTGTATCGCGATCGCCGCCGCACGACGGAACGCCGCCTCGAGGAGACCACCGTCGATCTGCAGCGGCTCGACGATCTCATTGCGGAAGTGCAGAGTCAGGTGCGCTCGCTGGCGCGCCAACGCAAACGCGCCGAGCGATATTCCGAGCTCACGGCGCGCCGCTTCACGATCGAGATCGCGCTGGCCAAGCGCGAGATGGTCGCGTGGCACGACGAGCTCCGGCGTCTCGACGCGCGCGTGCGCGAGCTGCGCGACGCGCTCCCGCAAGTCGAAGAAGCGGTGGGCCTCGCCGAACAGGCGCGGGACTCCGCCCATGGCAATCGTGCGGCGAGCGAAGCGCAGCGCACGGAATTGCTGCGCCTCGTCTCCACGCAGCGCGAGCACGTGCAACAGATTCGCGGTGAGATGGCCGTGGCCGAAGAACGCCAGCGCAACGCGATGGCTCGCCGCCAGCGCGCGGAGCTCGAGGCCACCGAAGGCGAAGCGTACGGTGAACGGATATCCAGCGACCGTGAGCAGGCTGCCAACGAGCAGGCGGACAACGAAGAGCAACTGCGCGTCGCGCGCGAATCGCTGGCCGTGCGCCAGCGTGAGGAAGAGGAGTCGCGCCACAACGTCACGCAGGTGCGCGGCGCGCTCGAGGACGCGGAACGCCGCCAGCGCGAGCTGCAGGACCGCGCCCGGCGCGTCGAGATCGATCGTGAGCGCGCGCGACACGAGAGCGAAGAGCTCGCGCAGCGCCTGGAGCAGCTCGGCGAAGAGCGCGCGCAGCTCGTCGACGCGCTGAACACCGTGCATCGCGAGCTCGAGGAAGCGGCGGTCGCCGTCGAAGCCGCGCGCGTGCAGGCGACCCAGCTCGCCGAAGCGCTCGAGGTGGCGCGCGTCGAGGACCGCGACACGCGCGAACGTGAATCGGCCGCGCGCGCCGAGCTGTTCCGGGCAGACGAAGCACACACGTCGCTTCAGGGAAAGGTCAACGCGCTCGATGCACTCGAGCGCGAGCGCGTCGGTCTCGCACCCGCGGCGGCACGCCTGCTTCGCGAGCGCGAGCAATTCGGCGAAGGCGCCATTCTCGGACCGCTGTCCGATTTCATCAGCGCCGATCAGGCGTCGGCACTACTCGTAGAACGCTTCCTTGGCGCGACCGTGCACGCGGTGCTCGTGCGCGATCGCGAAGTCGCACAGGCAGTGCGCGAGTGGCATAACACCGCCAACCCCGGTCCCCTGCTGCTGCTTCCCCTCGACGCACTCTCCGACGCGCAGGTCGGCGAGGTGCTGCCCGACGCGCTTTCTCACAACGTCGATGCACAAGGTCCGGGGCGCGCATGGGTCCGCGCGCTGCTCGGGCATGCGCAGGCCGTCGATGGCGGAGCCGCATTCGTCGATGCACGCGGCGCGGTCTGGCTGCCCGGCAGCATTGCCGGTCCTGGTCCGCTTCGCCGTCGCGCCGAGCTGTTTGCGTTGCGCTCGGAGCTCACTGCCACCGAGCAGGCGCGCCAGCAAGCAATGGTCGCGGCCGACGCGCTGCGCGCCGCGGTGCAGGAATCAGAACGTCGCGTGCTCGAGGCGTCAGGCGCGTTGGAAGCAGCGCAGGTCGACGCACGCCGCGCCGCCGAGCAGCACGGTGAGCTCGAGCGCCGGCGCCAGCGCGCCGAGCGAGAGGTGAACGACGCCGATGCACTCAGCGCGCGCCTCGGCGCACGCCGCGACGCATTGACCGAACAGCTCACGCGTCTCGATGAGGAAAGTCGCACGCTCGGCGAATCATTGACGGAACGCAACGACGCGGTCGCGCAGGCGCGCGAGCAACTCAGCGTCGCCGAACGCGCGCACGAGGAAGCGCGCGAAGCGCGCACCGCGGCGCAGGTCGAGGAAGCGCAGGCCCAGGCGCGCGTGCAGGTCGCACACGATCGCGTTCGACGGTTGTCCGAGGAGCATCAATCCGCCTCGGCGCGACTCCATGCGCTGCGCGCCGAGTTGTCCGAGCTCTCGCACTCCGATTCGGCGCTCGCCGAGCAGATGGCGAACTGGCAGCTCGATCTCGAAACGCGCGAGGCGACGCTCGCCGACGGCGAGGCGCGGCTCGAGCTCGCGGAAGCGGCGGTAAGAACGGCGGACGACGCGCTGACGAACGCCGAGCATGCGCTCGACGAGTCTCGGCGCCGGCTGCAGGGTCACAGCGACGAGCTGCATCACGCCGAGCTGCGGCACACGGAGCTCGGCGGACGGCGCGCGGCGATTCGCGAGCGCCTGGAGACCGAATGGCGCCGCCCGCTCGACGACATGCTCAACGAAGCGGTCGACGTGGAGCTCGATGACGACGGATTGCGCACCGAGGCCGAGTCGCTCCGTCAGGAGCTCGAGCGCCTGGGTCCCGTGAACGTGCTCGCGATCGAAGAACATGAGGAAACGCAAAAGAGACAAGATTTTCTCACCTCTCAGCGCGCCGACCTGGCCGAGGCGAAGGCGTCCCTCCAGCAGGCGATTCGCGAGATCGACAGCACGGCCCGCGAGCTCTTCCTGGCGACATTTACGCAGGTGCGCGAGAACTTCCGCCAGATCTTCATGTCGCTGTTCGGCGGCGGCGAATGCGACCTTCGTCTGGAGAACCCCGACGCGCCGCTCGACTGCGACATCGAGATCCATGCGTCGCCGCGCGGCAAGCGCACGCAGCGCATCAACCTGCTCTCGAGCGGCGAGCGTGCGCTCGTGGCGCTGTCGCTGCTGTTCGGCATCTTCCTCACGAAGCCCAGTCCGTTCTGTCTGCTCGACGAAGTGGACGCTCCGCTCGACGACGCGAACGTCGGCCGCTTCGTCCGCATGCTCACGCAGTTCAAGTCGCGGACGCAGTTCATCGTCATCACGCACAATCCGCGCACCAGCACGGAAGCCGCGGACGCGGTGTACGGCGTGACCATGCAGGAGCCGGGTGTCTCGTCGCTCGTCAGCGTGCGGATGCGCGGCGCCGCGCCGGTCGACGAGGACGCAGTCGCCGCGACGGTATGATCGTCGTGTGCGGTCGGGCGATCGTTCCGGTCGCGTGGCTCTGCGCCAGTCTGCTCGCGATCGGCGGACGCCCGCTGGCCGCGCAGGACAACGGTTCCGTGCACTTGAGCGTGCCCGCGATCGCCGGCGCGGGCGACAGCATCAGCCCGGCACCGGCGATGTCGCTGATCGCAACGCCCGTACCGGCGGAGGTGCAGCCGTCGTCCGTCCAGCTCACGCTGTCGCTCGATCCGCAGTTCGGATCTCCGCTCTTCGTGGGCTCGACGCAGAATCTGTCGGGGCAGTTTCACGTCGATTCGCTGTTGCCGCAGAATCGCCGTGTGTTCTTTCGCGCGCGCCTGCTGGATAAATTCGGCGCCGTGCGCGCTGAAACGACGTTCTCGCGCCCTGTCGTGACGTGGCTGACGCTGGTGACGGCCAACCAGCCCACGAACCTGCTCTTCTCGCGCACGCCGCGCTTCGAGTGGAACAGCCCGGAAATCACGCTGCCGCCCGGTTTGTGGCGATATACGCTGACGGTCATGAGCGTCGCGCACGACAGCGTGGTCTATCGCAAGGGCGAGCTTCACAACACGTCATTCGTCGTCGACGTGCCGCTCGACGCATGCACGTCGTACCGATGGAGCGTGGGCGCACACCCCGAGAACAGCACCGGCGTGGACTCGGTCGTCGCGACGAGTATCGGCACCTTCGTCATTCAGACGGAGGATTGCCCGACGGCAACGATCTTCTTCAACAATTTTCCGAATCCATTCGGACGAGGCCAACGCTCGAACCAGACGTGCTTCTGGTTCGACTTGCAGCATCGCACCGCGGTGCGTTTGACCCTGTATGACGCGCGACTGCGCCAGGTGAAGCGGATCATACCGAGCGCGAAAGTGGCCGCGGTGCTGGACTCCGGTGCCTATGGCCGGCCGGCAGCAACCGACGTCGGCGGGTGCGACGCGAACTTCAGCTGGGACGGACTCGACGAGCAGGGGCGCCCCGTTCCGTCGGGATTGTACTTCGCCGTGTTCGAGGCCGACGGCAAGCGCGTCACGCACAAGATCGTCTTCACCGGACGCTGATCCGTGCGCTTCACGACCCTCGGCACGGGGACCGTGTCCCTCACGCCCGAGCGGAGTTGTGCCGGCTACTTGCTCGAGACAAGCGCCGTTCGCCTGTTGATCGACTGCGGATCGGGCATCACACGGCGCCTGGCCGAACGTGGACCGGCGTGGCAAACGATCACGCACGTGGCCATTACGCATTTTCATATCGATCACCACGGCGATCTGCCAACGCTGGTCTTCGCGTGGAAGTACGGCTTTTTGCCGCCGCGCACGGCGCCGCTCGAAATCATCGGCCCGGTCGGCACACAATCGCTTCTCGAGCGGCTGGCCGGCGCGTACGGCGACTGGCTCGTGAACCCGGGATTCCCCCTCACGGTCCGGGAAATCACACCCGCCGACGTGTTCGAGCTGCCCGAGGGGCTGCGCCTTCGGTGCCACCCAGTTCCACACACGCCGGAGAGTGTGGCATATTCCATGGAACGCGGCCGGCGGCGAATCGTCTTTACGGGGGACACGGGACCGTCGCCGCTGCTCGCCGAATGGGCGCACGGGTGCGACCTTCTGGTCGCCGAATGCTCGCTGCCGAGCGCAATGCAGATCCCGGAGCACCTCACGCCGGAGCAATGCGGCGAGCTCGCGGCGGCGGCCGAGCCGGGGCATCTCGCGCTGACGCACTTTTACCCGCCGGTGGAACACGTGGACGTTCACACCATCGTCGGCGCGCGATACGCGGGACCCGTCACGCTGGCGCGCGACGGCTGGCACATGGACTTCGCTGATCTCGAGGACGAGTAATGCTGGTGGTGATGCAGAATCACGCGACGCAGGAACAGATCGATCGCGTCGTCGAAACGATAAGGGAAATGGGCTACGAAGCGCGGCCGATGCCGGGCGAAACGCGTACGACCGTGGGCCTCGTCGGCAACGACGGCCGCGTCGACGGCTCGCGCATCGAATCGCTCGCCGGCGTGGCCGAAGTCATTCACGTCAGCAAGCCGTACAAGCAGGTCTCGCGCGAGTGGAAGGAAGCGAATACGGTCGTCACGATCGCGCCCGGCGTGTCGTTCGGCGGACAGGACATCGTCATCGTCGCGGGCCCGTGCTCCGTCGAGTCCGAGGAGCAGATCGTGACGGCCGCGAAGCAGGTCCGCGACGCGGGAGCCTCGGCGCTGCGCGGCGGCGCGTTCAAGCCGCGCTCATCCCCGTATTCGTTTCAGGGACTCGGCAAGAAAGGGCTCGAGTTTCTCGCGACCGCGCGCGCGGAAACCGGGTTGCCGGTCGTCACCGAAGCGCTCGACGAAGAAGGGGCGCATCTCGTCGCCGAGTACGCGGACATGCTGCAGATCGGCGCGCGCAACATGCAGAACTATTCTCTGCTCCGCGCCGTGGGCCGCATCGGCAAGCCAGTGCTCCTCAAGCGCGGCATGGCGGCGACTATTACAGATCTCTTAATGAGCGCCGAGTACATCCTGGCCGAGGGCAACGGCCAGGTGGTGTTGTGCGAGCGCGGCATTCGGAGCTTCGACAATCTCACGCGCAACCTGTTCGATCTCACGGCCATTCCGCTCGTGCAGCGCTTGTCGCATCTGCCGATCATCGGCGATCCGAGCCACGGTACCGGATTGCGCGACAAGGTGATTCCGATGGCGCGGGCGGCGGTGGCGGCCGGCGCGGACGGCGTGATCGTCGAAGTGCACCCCAATCCGGATCGTGCGCTCTCGGACGGCGGACAGTCGTTGTATCCGGATCAGTTCGCTCGTCTCGTGGCCGAGCTTCGCGCGATCACGAACGCGATCGGCCGCTCGGTGTCTTCGGGTCCCACGTCGAACCGCCAGCCGAGCGCGCGCGGAACGGCGGCCAAGGCCGGCGTGTAAGAGAATCATGCGTCTTTCATCGTTCGTTGCCGTGTTGGTGGTTGGTGGAATCGCCGCGTCTCCGGTGTGTGCCCAGTCGGCTCAATCCGTCGATGGAATCCTCGACCGCGCGGTCGGGGCGTGGGCCAAGGTCCACACCGTTCGCGGGGCATTCGAGCAGACCGTGACGAACCCGCTCACGGGCTCGAGCGCGACGGCGCGCGGTGACTTCTCACAGGAACGGCCGAACCGCCTGGCGATTCGCTTCAGCAGGCCCGATTCCGGTGCGATCGTGGCCGACGGCAAGTACCTCTGGGTGTACCTCCCGAGCACGGCGCCGGGCCAGGTGATCAAGCGTGCGGCGACGGATCGCGGGTCGGTGCCGATCGACGTCACCGGCCAGTTCCTCGACGCGCCGAAGTCGAAGTACGACATCACGGCGGCAGGCACGCGTACCGTGAGCGGCCATCCGGCGCACGGCCTGGCGCTGGTCGCGAAGCAGGGCGCGTCGTCGCCGGTGCTCAGGGCGACCGTCTGGGTCGACGATGATGATTCATTTATTCGAGAATTTGAATCGACGGAGCAGAGCGGGATCACGCGGCACGTCCGGCTCACGACGCTCGAGGTGAACGAGCCCGTGGCGCGCGAGGCGTTCGTGTTCAGCGTGCCGAAAGGCGCGCGGGTGATCGATCAGACGAAGTAGAGCGCTCGCGTGCGCATGTCTCAGGGTCAGGATGACAACGTTTTACTTCTTCGCCCGATCCAACAACTCCCGCTCGGTCTTCGCCCCACGCGCGAACGTCACCGCGCGGGCGATCATTTGATCGTCGCGAACCCGGCGAGCATACTCCGCCGCGTCGCCGAACGCGTAGCGCGCAGTCTCGTAGCCCAGCAAGCGATCGATCAACGGCGCGGCCGTCTCGAACGTCTTGTCGTCGAGCGTCACGCCGTGCGCCTTCATGCGCGCGCGAAGCGCCGCGCGCATGGCCGGCGTCACGACAAAATCGGGTGACGTCACCGCGTGCGAGGTCTTGAGCGACAACGCCTCTTCGGTGACGGCGTCGCGGAAGCTCGGAATCTGCTTGCCCAGCCCCCGCTGCAGCGCGCTGTCCGCCGCGCTCGGCTGGGTCATCGGGACGATCACGTCGGGCGTGATGCCACCGCCGCCAAGCACGGTTCGTCCCGCGTCGGTCTTGAACGTCGGCGGCTTCTTGCTGCTCGAGTCGGCATCGCTCCCGTCGGATGCATCACGCTTACGATTGATGCTTCGCCCCGACGGCGTGAACCACAGCGCGGTCGTCAGCTTCGCCGCGCCGCCGTTCGCCAGCTGAAACACGTTCTGCGCGCTCCCCTTCCCGTAGGTCGTGGTGCCGAGCAGCACCGCGCGGTCGTGGTCCTGGAGCGCGCCCGAGACGATCTCCGCGGCGCTCGCGGTATTGCTGTCCACGAGAACCACGAGCGGCATGCTCGGCCACGGCTGCGCTTCACGATCGTCGTACGTCGCCGTCGCCTGCGGCGTGCGGCCGCGAATCGAGACGATGCGCTGATTGGGATTCAGAAAGAGGTCGCTCACGGCCACGCCCTGCGTGAGCAGTCCGCCCGGGTCGCCGCGCAGATCGAAGATCAGCGTCTGCATGCCGGCACCGCGCAGCGAATCGATCGCGTGGCGAAGATCCGCGGCGGACTCCTCGCTGAAGATCGTCAGCGCGACATACCCCACGCCGTTGCCGAGCAGCTGTGCGTGCTGCACGGAACGCACGTGAATTTCCTTGCGCGTGAGTGCGAACTTGAGCGGCGTCGGAACGCCCGGCCGCTCGATCGTGACGCGAACGACTGAATTCGGCTCGCCGCGCAGCGCTTTCTGTGCGGCATCGAGCGGCGCGCCGCGGAGGTCCTTGCCGTCGACTTCCGTGATGCGATCGCCGGCCTGAATCCCGGCGGCAAGCGCCGGTCCGCCCGGAAGCGGCGCGGCGACGATCACATAGCCGTCGCGGGCGTCGACTTGAATGCCGACACCCGCGTACCGCCCGGTCGTGCGCTCGGACAGCGACGCGGCAAGCTTCGGCGGCAGGTAGTTGCTGTGCGGATCGCCCAGTTCCCCGATCAATCCCTCGGCCGCATCGCGGTAGATCGTCGAATCGCTCAACGTATCGACGTAGTCGCGCGCGACGTGCTGCATGACTTCGGCGAACATGTGCGCGCGGTCGCCGGATCCGGTCAGCGACGCGGACACGCCGGTCGCCGAGCCAATCAAGCCTCGTTCGACGAGCCAGCCACCGGAGACCAGCGCGGTGCTCAACACCGCGACGGCCAGGATCGCGCGCGATTTCATTAAAGATTGTTCCTCACTGCGGCGCTTCGCACCTTCGCTCGGAATTCCGCCGAGAAAATAGGATTGTTCCTCACTGCGGCGCTTCGCACCTTCGCTCGGAATTCCGCCGAGAAAATAGGATTGTTCCTCACTGCGGCGCTTCGCACCTTCGCTCGGAATTCCGCACAAAGAGTCACTCGCTCAAAAGGAAAATATCGGGCCAGCGCTCGCCGAGCGTCGCACGCAAACGCGCGAAAACCTCCGCCTCGGTTCCGCGGGCGTCCACGATCACGACCGGCCCACACTCGGGATGCGCGCGCTGCCACTCGGGCTTGGCGAACGTGTCGAACGCATGGGCGACACGCTCGTGAAATTCAAGCTCGGCGCGCTCCATGCGGTCCCGCTCGCCGCGCTGGATCGCTCGCTCGAGTCCTTGCTCGACGGGCAGCATCAGCAGCAGCGTGAGATCCGGCTGAAGCCGCTGCGTCGCGAAAACATTCGCGGCGCTCAGCTCGTCTTCCGGCAGGCCGCGTCCAATGCCCTGATAGGCGTACGTCGCGAGAAAAAACCGATCGATGAGCACGATGGCGCCCTGGTCGAGCACCGGCCGGATCTCGCGCTCGACCAGCTGAGCGCGCGATGCCATGAACAACAACGCCTCGCTGCGGGGGACGATGTCCGACGCGGGATCGAGCAGGATGCGGCGAATCTCGTCGCCGACGACGGTTCCCCCAGGCTCGCGCAGCGCCACCACCATCTGCCCGTGCGCGCCGAGCCATTCGGCGAGCAGCCGGAGCTGCGTGGTCTTACCCGCGCCTTCGGGCCCTTCGAGCACCACGAGGAGGCCGCGCGCCATGGTGCGCCGCGTCACCCAAGCGTGATGATCGGACTGGCCGCGCCCTTCTCGATGCCTTCGACGATCCAGTCGTTCACTTTCCCCATGATCTTGTCGAAGTTTTCCTGCGCCGCCAGCACGCGCTGGTACGACGTCCGGGTCTGCACCTGTGACAACAGCGTGTCGAGCTCGCGCTCCATGTCTTCGGTCGGCCGCTGGCCCTGCGACAGCATGCGCTGCGCGTTGACGCGAAGCTGCTCCATCTTCTGCAGCAGCGCCACGGTGTCCTTGTCCTCGTTCAACGCATCCGAGGAGCGTTTCACTTCCTTGTACTCGGTGCTCTGGCCGATCAGGCGGCCGAGCTCCTTTGCCTTGTCCTCGATCATCGCATTCTCCTCAGGTCGCCTGACGCCTCGCGAGCACGAAACGCTCGCGGCCAAACAGATCCAGCTCGACTCGAATTCTGTGGAACCGCCGTTCGCGACTGACCAACTCGGCGACGAGCGAGGCGCGGCGCGCGTCCACTTCCAGCGCGATCAGGCCGCCCGGGCTCAGCACCTCCGCGGCTTGGCGCACGAGTCGCGCCGTCGCGGTCATGCCGTCCGCGCCGCTGAACAGCGCGACCGCCGGCTCCCAATCACGCACGGCCGCCGGCAGTGTTTCCGCCTCGCCCAGTGCAATGTAGGGCGGGTTGGAAACGACGACACGCGCGCGGACGTCGAGCAGCGGCGCCAGGAGCGACCCGTGCACGAGATCCACCGGCGCGCGCCGCACCGCGGCACACAGCTCGACGTTATGTCTCGCGACCGCGAGCGCGTCGAGCGAGATGTCGGTGCCGTACACGCGCGAGAACGTCCCTTCGCTGGCGAGCGCGATGGCGATCGCGCCCGAACCGACGCCGACGTCCACTGCGACGCCGCCGTGTTCACCGCGCGTCTCGTCGAGCACGAGATCGACGATCTGCTCGGTCTCGGGCCGCGGGATCAACACGCGCTCGTCGACGTCCAATGTGAGATTTCTAAATGCGGCGCGGCCGACGGCGTACGCGAGCGGCGCGCCCTGAATGCGGCGCGCCATCGCTTGCCTGGCGCGGTCGAACGTCTCGCGATCGACCAGCAGCTCGCCGTTCGCGATGGGCCAGAAACGCGGCGCGTCGTAGAGCGCGGCGACGATCTCGCGCGCCTCTGACGTCGGCTCGGCAATCCCTTCTCGCTGAAACGCGCCCGCGAGCATGTCGACGAGCCGGCTCACGGAAACCGACGTGAGCTGCTGAACCAGCTCGCCCGTCATTCCGTGCCTCCGAGCTGCTCCTCGACGTCGGCGAGACGCAGCGCTTCGATCACCGGACCGATGTTGCCGTCGACGAAGCCCTGCAGATCGTGCGTCGTCCAGCCGATGCGATGATCCGTGACGCGGCTTTGCGGATAGTTGTAGGTGCGAATCTTCGCCGAGCGATCGCCGGTGCCCACCTGCGTCTTGCGCATGCGGGCGCGTTCCGCCTCCTGCTCGGCGATGCGCATGTCGAGCAGCCGCGCGCGCAGGACTTCCATGGCCTTGAGCTTGTTCTGAAGCTGGGATTTCTGATCCTGCTGGCTGACCACGAGCCCGGTCGGAAGATGCGTGATGCGCACCGCCGAATCCGTGGTGTTCACGCTCTGGCCACCCGGTCCCGACGAGCGAAACACGTCGATGCGAAGATCCTTGTCCTCGATCTTCACGTCGACCTCTTCGGCCTCGGGCAGCACGGCGACCGTTGCCGCGGAGGTGTGAATGCGCCCCTGCGCCTCGGTGGCCGGCACGCGCTGCACGCGATGCACGCCGGACTCCCAGCGGAGATTGCCGAACGGGGTATCGCCAGTAATCTTGAATACTACTTCTTTAATTCCGCCGAGTGGCGCGTCGGACATCGACATGACCTCGATACGCATGCCGTGGCGCTCGATGTACCGCGTATACATGCGATGCAGATCCGCGGCGAACAGCGCCGCTTCGTCGCCGCCGGTGCCGGCGCGGATCTCGACGATGGCGTTGCGGTCGTCCAGCGGATCGCGCGGAATGAGCGCAGGCAGCAGCCGCGCCTCGAGATCGGCGATCGTGGCCTCGAGCCGTGCGACGTCGGCGCGTGCTTCGGCGGCCATCTCGGGGTCGTCAATGGAAACGAGCTCGCGCGACTGCACGAGCTCGTTTTCAGCCTTCTGGAGTTGGGCGGCCATCTCGACCACCGGGGTCAACCGGCGGTGCTCCCGGCCGAGCTCCGCAAATTCTTTTGCGTCTCGGAGCCCGGCTGGATTGGCGAGCGCCCGTTCGACCTCGTCGGCACGGGCGAGCGCCGCCGCTAAACGATCGCGGAGCGCCAGAGAATCCTTGCCTTAGCTCGCGCTGTTCGCGGTGGCCGCGGTGGCCGCGGTCGCTTTTGCCTCACCCTTGGATTCCGGCTTGGCGAACTTCTGACGGAAGCGCTCGATACGGCCGGCGGTGTCCATGAGGCGCTGCTTGCCCGTGAAGAACGGGTGGCACGCGGCGCACACGTCCGTGTGAATCTCGGCCTGCGTGGAACGGGTCTGGAACGTATTACCGCAGGCGCACTTCACAGTTGCCGTGGCGTATTCGGGATGGATGTCGGCTTTCATGACGAGCCTCATTGATTCGTGGAGCGCGAAACCGTGGAGCACGGCGCCCGAGAGTGGGTCACCGCAACCTCCAGCGTGCACGCTGCCGGTTATGTGCTAGCCTCGGAATATACCCCGCTCGAGCGTAACACACAAGATCGCAACGGGTTACTGAGAGTGCCGTTGTGTCATCCTGAGCATTACCTTGCGCCCATGGCCGACCTCGAACACCTCTTCGCCAACAATCACCGCTGGGCCTCCAAGGTCGTGGCGGACCATCCGCGCTTTTTCGCCGAGCTGGCCGCGCAGCAGGCGCCGGAATATTTGTGGATCGGCTGCTCGGATTCTCGGGTTCCGGCGAACGAAATCGTCAATCTGCTCCCGGGCGAGCTGTTCGTGCATCGCAACGTCGCGAACGTCGTCGTGCACACAGACCTCAACTGTCTTTCCGTCCTGCAGTTCGCCGTCGACGTGCTGCACGTCAAGCACATCATGGTCGTGGGCCACTACGGCTGCGGCGGCGTACGCGCGGCGCTCGAGGGCAACAAGCTCGGGTTGATCGACAATTGGCTGCGGCACGTGCGCGATGTGTATCTGTCGCATCGCGCGCTCGTGGATGCCGCGGGCAAGACGGCCGCCCCCGACCGGCTGTGCGAGCTCAACGCGATCGAGCAGGCGCAGCACATCTGCGAGACCACCATCGTGCAGGACGCGTGGGCGCGCGGGCGACCGCTCACGGTGCACGCGTGGGTCTATTCACTGCGCGACGGGTTGCTGCGTGACATCGGCTTCAGTGCCGACTCGGCGTCGCGCGTGGAGGTCGCGTACAAAGCCGCGCTGAACGGCGTACGGGCCGCCGGCGGCGAACCGGAGCGGCGCCCCGCGATCACGCGCTAGGGATATGGAATGCCGGCGGCGAACAATCCCGCCAACGCGCCGATCAATGCGCCGGCGAGTGCGCCGCCCAACACCGCACCTAGGGTCGCGTGACACCCCGGCGAGTCGCACACGCCATTTACGAACTCATATGTGGCCCAGCCGCCAAGTACGCTCCCACTCGCGGCTCCGATCGCCGACCACGCTCGGCAGCGCGAATGTGATGGTCGTCACCAGGAGCCACACAAAACGCTTCACGATCATGAACATAGGTGTATTCGTGGTTTGACACTATCGAACGCCCGGACTAACTTCGCGCCGACTGTTTCGTGCTGCTCCGTGCTGTTCGTCGCTCGGTTGCCCGGCCCGGCGCCGCCTGCCACTGGCACCGTCCGTTTCCCGCAATCCGGTCCGATCTTGCAAACAACCACCGCCGACTTCCTCGCCACGGTCCCGCTCTTCTCCGGACTCGATCGCGTCGAGCTCGAACGTTTCGCCGAGCTGACGCGCGAGAAGTTCTATCCGCGCGGCAGCGTGATTCTGTTCGAGAACGACCCGGGCGATTCCCTCTTCGTCGTTCGTCAGGGGCGCGTGAAGGTCGTACTCATCGGCGAGGATGGGCGCGAAGTCATCCTCGGCGTACTCGGGGTGAGCGAGCATTTCGGGGAGCTCGCGCTCATCGACGACCGGCCGCGTTCCGCCCACGTGATCGCGATGGAGGATGCGCATCTCCTCGTGCTGCGCCGTGAGGATTTCAGAAAGCGGGTCGAATCGTCGCCGGCCGTGGCGTGGTCGCTGTTGACCGAGCTGTCGCGCCGCTTGCGTCGCGCGGATGAAAAGATCGGCGGCCTCGTGCTGCTCGACGTGCCGGGCCGCATTGCGCGGCTGCTGCTCGATCTCGCGGAGGAGGCGGGCGGGAACACGATCGAGAAGCCGCTGACGCACCAGACCATCGCCCAGATGATCGGCGCGAGCCGCGAAACCGTGTCGCGCGCGATGAAGGACTTTCAGGATGCCAACTGGGTATCGGTGGAGCGCCGGCGCATCACGTTGTCCGACCGCGCGGCGTTGGAGCAGCGCGCGCAGGCACGCGTGTGATCTGCGTCCGCGGGCGCCGGTGACTAACGTCACACGGCGCTCGTGACACCCTTCCTAGCCCTTTTTGACCGATTCCCCAATCTTATCGCCTAGCGCTGAGGCGCTGATATGACTTTGCGATTGCGGTTCTGGGGAACGCGGGGCTCGATCCCGACTCCAGGCACAGGGACGGTGCGGTACGGCGGTAACACGCCGTGCGTGGAGGTCAGAACAGACACGGGTTGGCTGGTGATTCTGGACGCGGGCACTGGCATTCGAGAGCTCGGCCGCGCACTGATGGGCGGGGCGACGGGCAACGGAGACGGACGCGGCAGCGTCGCCGCGGACATCTTTCTCACCCACGCGCATTGGGATCACATCCAGGGTATTCCGTTCTTCGCGCCGATCTTTCAGGCGGGGAATCATTTCACGATCTGGGGCTCGAAGGCGCTCGAGACCAGCATCGATCGGGTGATTCGGGATCAGATGTCCCCGGTCGTTTTTCCGGTGTCGTTCGAGGAGCTCAGCGCTAGGATTGATTTTCGCGAGATTGCTGAAGAGCGGTGCGTTGGGAACGGCTACGAGGTGACGGCGTTCGCGGTGCAGCATCCGGGCGGGGCGCTGGGATACCGCTTCGCCGGGCTGCACGATCGTGATTCGAATGCCCGTTCGTTCGTCTATATCTCGGACAACGAACTGGCCGCGCACGAGACGTACAAGTCGCGCGCGGACTGGCGCGACCGGCTGGTCGGGTTCGTGCGGGGCGCGACGCTGCTCGTGCACGACGCGACGTACACGACGGAAGAATACGAGCGTCATCGCGGGTGGGGGCACTCGACGTTCGAGGATGCGGTGGCGCTCGCGCTCGATGCCGGGGTGGAGGAGCTGGTGCTCTTCCACCATCGGCCGGAGCGCACGGACGACGAGGTGGATCGCTGCCTCGAGGCAGCTCGTGCGCTCGTGAAGAGCCGTGGCGGCACGCTGCGGGTTCGCGCGGCCGCGGAAGGCATGACGCTGGTGGTTTAGTGTTTTATAAAGTGTCTCAGGAGGACACCATGTTGCGTTCGACGTTGCGTTCGACGTTGCGTTCGAAGCCGTACGCCACTCACATCGCCATGCTGCTGGCCGCCGCGTCGTTCGCGCTGCCGGCTGTTGCACGGGCACAGGACAACCGCCCGGTGGTGGTCGTCTTCACGTTCGACAACAGCTCCATGGGCCCGGGGCACGCCGACTTCGAGGGCATCCGCACCGCCGTGCAGGATCTGCTCATCACCGACATGGCGTCCAACACCAAGATCCGCCTGATCGATCGCGCGCGCATCGCCGAGGTGTTGCAGGAACAGAACATGGTGCAGAACGGCCAGATCGATCCGCAAACCGCGGTGCGCCTGGGCAAGCTCTTCGGCGCGCAATACGCCGTGACCGGCGCGTTCATCAGCGACCCGCATGGCAAGGCCATTCTGACGGCACACACGATCGACGTCGAGACGTCGCAGATCGCGAATCCGAATTCGGTGAACGGGACGACGGACGACGTGCTCGGTATGATCGCGCAGCTGTCGTCGCGGCTCGCCAGCAATCTGAATCTCGCGCCGAAGCCGGGTGCCGCGCGTCGTACGGGCGATGCCGGTACGGGCGCCAAGTCCGAGCCGGCACAGAGCGGCGCGCCCGCATCGAAGGCCGTCGAAACGTTCGCCAAGCCCGTCGCGGAAGAGGCGATGAAGATCAAACTCGATCCGGCAACGGTCAGAGTCTACTCGAGCGCCATCGACGAAGCCGACAAGAAGAACAAGGCGAAGGCTACTGATCTGTTCAGGCAGGTGCTGGCGAAATACCCCAAGTTTGAGCCCGCGCAGCGGCAGCTCGATCGCCTAACGCACTAAATCAGTCAGGGGCGTATACGCCCGATCGCGACGGTGATGTTGTCTTTCCCGCCCCGATCGAGCGCCAGCTCCACGAGGGCTCGGCACGCCTGTTCGGAGCTCGTCATCGTGCGCAAATGCTCGGCGATCTCGTCGTCGCTGACGTGGCGCGTCAAACCGTCGCTGCAGACAAGCTGCACGGCTCCCCGTTCGCGAATGTCCACGCGGGTGACGACGGGCATCGCCATGTCGCCGCCGATCGCGCTGGATAACACATGGTGGAACGGCGACGCGTGCGCCTGCGACTCCGTGAGCACGCCCCGTTCGACGAGATCCATCGCGACCGTCTGATCGCGCGAGACCTGCCGCAGCTTGCCCTGCGAAAAGAAGTAGTACCGGCTGTCGCCGACCTGCACGACATACAGCCAGGGCCACACGACGAGGCCCAGCGTGAGCGTGGTCGCGTTGATATCACCGCCGTGCTGCGCTTCGGAGTCGGCACGGACGGCGTCGTGCGCCTCCATTGCCGCCGCGTGCAGGGCATCGAGAAACTCGCGGTCCTGCGCGGTGCCGACGGCGTGGTAGCAGCGCAGCGACGACGCGACGTACCGCGTGACCGCCTCGGTCGCGATGCGACTCGCGTCTTCCCCGGCAACTCCACCCCCGACACCGTCCGCCACGAGTAGAACGGTCGCCAGGCGCTGGCCGCGCAGCGGCAGCGTGTCCACGTTCGGCAGACTCGTGGCGTGCACCACGACTTGCGGATGCACCGTCGCGAGCAGGAAGTGATCCTGATTCTCAGCGCGAACGTGTCCCGGATGCGTCATGCCGAACAAATCCAATTCCTCGTCACGCGGACGAGGACCCGCCGGTGGCGACGGCGGCGTAGCGAACAGTTCGGCGAGCTTCATTCGTCCGGGTGTCATGCGAGGCATGAGTTTGGAGTACTTTCGCACCATTCGGCAAGTGCGGCCCGCACGGTCCAGGCGGATGCTGGCTCGCAGATTGGCTCGCCGGTATGTTTGCGAGTTCCCGCCCAGCGATCCGCGCCCGACGATCTCATCCCCATCCGTGAAGCCGCTTCTCATCGCAGCGCTCGGCCAGCCTGTTTCGGCGGCGCCCATTGGACGCAGAGAGGACGACGTCGAGCTGCGGCGCGTGCCGGTGCTTCCCGCGCCCGGGACGCTCGATGTCGCCCGGCCAACGGTGATTCTGCTCGACCGATCTCTGCTCGCCTCCGCGGGCGGCGACACGCAGCGCGTGATCGACTTGGCGCGCGATGCCGCAATCGTGGGCGTGGGCGATGCCGGCGAAGCGGAGCCGCCGTCGGATTTCCCGCTCGACCTGTTGACCAGCTACGCCGCCTCGGACGCGCCGGCAGCGACGCTCCGCGCGCTTCTCCGCGGCGCGATGCGCCACGCGGCGACGCTCGTTGCGGCGCGGCGCGCCGAACAACAGGTCGAGGAGCGCCATCGCGAGCTCAAGGAGCTCACCAGCGTCGGCGTCGCGCTCTCCACCGAGCGCGATCTGCTCACGCTGCTCGAGATGATTCTGAATCAGGCGCGCCGCATTACCGACAGCGACGCCGGTTCGCTGTATCTGACCGAGCGCCCGGAGCATGGCGCCGCGGCGACGCTGTTGCGATTCAAGCTCTCGCAGAATCACACACTGCCGGCGCTGCCGCTCACGGAGTTCACCGTTCCAATCGACCACGCGAGCCTGGCGGGCTACGCGGCGGCGACCGGCGAGCCGCTCGTGATCGCCGACGTGTACCTGCTGCCTGACGACGTCACGTACAAGCAGAATCGCAGCTTCGACGAGAAGTTCGGTTATCGGACGAAATCGATGCTCGTGATTCCGATGAAGACGCATCGCGACGAGGTGATCGGCGTGCTGCAGCTCATCAATCGCAAGCGCGACGCGGCCGTGCGCTTGACGTCGGCCGAGGCCACCGATCGAGAGGTTGTGGCGTATGACCAGCGCGCCGTGGAGCTCGTGAGCGCGCTCGCGTCCCAAGCGGCGGTGGCGATCGAGAACAGCAGGTTGTACGAGGACATCGAGCGGCTCTTCGAGGGCTTCGTGACCGCCGCCGTCACGGCGATCGAGTCGCGGGATCCGACGACGTCCGGGCATTCGAGCCGGGTCGCCGCGCTTACCGTGGGGTTGGCGGAGGCGGTGGATCGCGGCGGCGAGGGGCCGTACCGGGCCGTGCACTTCACGCGCGAACAGATTCGCGAGCTGCGCTACGCCGGCCTGCTGCACGACTTCGGCAAAGTTGGCGTTAGAGAACAGGTATTAGTAAAACAGAAAAAACTCTACGCGCCCGATTTGGCGATCATCAAGAATCGATTCGCGTATTTACTCCAGGCGGCGGACCTGAGCTTCGAGCGCGAGCGGGCGGACGTGCTGCTGGCCGGCGGCCGCGACGCGCACGAAGCCGCGCTGGAACGGCTACACGAGGCGCGCCGCACGTCGCGCGAGCGACTCGAGCGCTACCTCGACGCCATCGTCAAGGCAAACGAGCCGACGATCCTGCCGGAAGGCAGCTTCGACGAGCTGCGCGACATCAATCGCCAGACGTACGTCGATTTCGAGGGCGTCGAACGCCCGTTGCTCGAAGACGCCGAGCTGCAATTTCTGATGATCCGCAAAGGCAATCTCGACGACCGCGAGCGCCGCGAGATCGAGTCGCACGTCACGCACACGTACCGCTTTCTCGAGCAGATTCCATGGACGCGCGAGCTCAAGGGAATTCCCGAGATCGCGTACGGGCATCACGAGAAGCTGAACGGCCGCGGCTATCCACGCGCCGTGACGGGCGATGCCATTCCCGTGCAAACGCGTATGATGACGATCTCGGACATCTTCGACGCGCTGACCGCTACCGATCGCCCCTACAAGCGCGCGGTCCCGTGGGCGCGCGCGCTCGACATCCTCCGCATGGAAGCCAAGGACGGCATGCTCGACGCCGACTTGCTCGACAGCTTCATCGCCGCGCGGGTGTTCGACACGGTGCTCTCGGGAACGAGCGAGTAGCGGCTCGCCGCTATCGTTCTCGAGTCCATAAGAGCAGCACGCCACACGCCGCGGCGCCGCTCGAGTTGTACTCCGGCGGGACCTCGGCCCCCTGATAGAACTCGGCGGCCGCGTACTCGACGGGACTCATTCGGCCGAAGTCGGGGAGCCCGTTGGTTCCCATCGAGGCATCGAAGATCTTCGCGTTGTCGACATACACGGACACGTAGCAGTCGGATTGCCGGCACGCTCGCAGCGCTGGGCCGCTGCACATGCGCCGAGACGACACGAGGTACTTCGCGCCACCACGCCCCGGCGCCATCATGACGCCCGGGACATTCGACGTAATGACGTCACCCAACGAATGATTGTCGTTTTTGCGCAACATCGTGTCGGTGATGAAATGCCCCTGGCCGCCGCGACGGCGCTCGTCGAAACCGCGCAACGCGGGCGAGATGTATTTAGGCGCTGAATCCTTCACGACTACCGCGGCCAGCTGCGTAGCGTGCGACAGCACCACCGTAATCGGGGTCGTATCCGCCGGCGAGATACTCACCGTCAGCGTTTGTACCTCGTAGCCAAGTTTTCGCACTCGAACCAGGCCGCCGCCGTCCGGCAGGAAGAACAGGCTGACCGTACCGGTCTTCGTGGTGAGCGACTTGTTGCCGTTGAGCACGTCCGCGACTTCGACGCCCTCGAGCGGATCCCCGGTTTGCTCGTCGTAGACGCCGAGCACTCGGTACCGGTATGCATAGTTCGCGGGCTTGGCCGCGGGCGCCGGCGGAGACGGTGGATTCTGCGCGCGCACGAACCCGCCGCATAACCCGAGCATGACGGCGGCGAACACGTATTCCCGTTTACTCATTTTACTTTGCTCCATAGAAGAACGAGCCCGCATTTGCCGCCCGCTCCAGCGTACATGAGCGCCGGCGCGCCATCCGGATAAACCTCGAGCGCGGCGATCTGCGTCACCGAGATCGCGTTGATGTCGAAAGGAGGAAGCTGTCCGCTTGCCTGCGCGAGCGGATCGGGCGGCGCGTTGGCCGCGGCCTGGGCGACCGCGGCCGCTCCTCGTCCGCGCCCGCCCGTCGACGCCGGCGATGATCCCTGCCCCGCTGGTCCCGTCGGTTGCGGCCGAGCAGGCGGCTTCACGCTGGAAATCGCCTTGACGGACCTCGCCGGATCGCCGCCCTCGAGCGCGTTCACGGCCACGCCGTCCAAGTAGACCTCGACGCCCGAGGGGCAGCCTCCGGCGGCGCCGAGAGGCGCCTGGGCGCTGTACGCACCGCCAACGGGCCGCAGGTGGACGCGTGGCAGCGTCGCCAGAAAATCCGTCAGCCGCCCGGCGTGCGACGCGGCGATGTCCTTCGCGGTGTAGAAGTAGCCGTTGTACGCCTTGAGCCGCCGCTCGAAATCGCGCAGCTCGAGATTTTGCGCTGCCCTCACGTTCACCGTATCCAGCTCGGTCACGACCCGCTCGAGCGCGAAATGCACGTCGATCGTATCGCGCCGCACGGCAACGAGCCGCGTCTGCATCTGATAGCCGAGCCGCCGGAGTTGCACCACGTATACGCCGGCGGGAACGTCGTTGATCAACAGGCGGCCGCCCTGAGGGACGAGGAACTTCACCTCGAGCGTCGGGAGCTCGATCTCGGCGCCCGTCAGCGGGCTGCCCGCGACGTCAAACGCGGCGACGCGCATGGCCCCAGCGGTGCGACGCACCAGCGGCACCGGCCGGCCCAGCGAATCACGTTGGCCGGCGAGGAACGACAGAGGCAGGATCACTAAGCCGGCGAGAACAGTGGCCGCGCGCATCTCGAGCTCCGGAGGTGGGATATCCGCGCACCAACTCTGTGAGCGGCGTCAGAGTTTCGTCAAGCTCGAATTGGCTGTCGCTGTACTCTTGACCCGTTGCGCGATATCGTTTTGAGCACATGCATCTCGCACCACTCGGCGACCACGCCGTCCTCGTCACGCTCGGCGACTCGATCGGCGAAGCGACACATCGCCGCGTGCAGGCCGCGGTCGCGCGCATCGACCACGCGCGAATCCGCGGCGTCGTCGACCTGGTTCCCGCGTTCGCAAGCGTGGCGGTGCACTATGACCCGCGCGCCGTCGAAGGCGACGGCGGCAGTCCATACGCGCGGCTGCGCGACAGACTTCGGCGGGAGCTGTCCGATCTCACGAACGAAGAACTGCCGCCCGCCCGGGTCGTCGAGATCCCGGTGTGCTATGGGGACGAGCTCGGCCCCGATTTGGACGAGGTCGCGACGATGCATGAGATGTCCGCGGCTGACGTGATTCGTCTGCACAGCGACGCCCTGTATCTCGTGTACATGGTCGGGTTCATGCCCGGCTTCGCGTATCTCGGCGGCTTGCCGGAGCTGATCGCGACGCCCCGGCGCTCGTCGCCTCGATCCGCCGTGCCCGCCGGCACGGTAGGCATCGGCGGGAGTCAAACGGGCGTATATCCGCTCGTGTCGCCCGGTGGGTGGAACCTGATTGGCCGCACGCCGCGCAAGATGTTCGACATTGGTCGCGACGAAGCGACTTTGCTCGCGACAGGCGACCGCGTTCGCTTTCGTCCCATCACACGCGCCGAGTTCGACGATTGGCGCGAGTGAGCGTTCGTGTAATCGGCGCCGGACTTCAAACGACAGTCCAGGATCTCGGCCGGCCGGCGCACATGCGGCAAGGCATTCCCGGCGGCGGAGCGATGGATCGCCGGGCGTGTCGCGTGGCGAACTTGCTCGTCGGGAACGACGAACGCGCCGCCGTGCTCGAGGCGGCGCTCATCGGACCGTCGATTGAATTTCATGCGACGACGTTGATTGCCGTCGCCGGCGGCGATCTAGAAGCGTCGATCGACGGAACGCGACTCCCCGTGTGGCACGCCGCGCTGGTTCCCGCGGGCGCGACGCTGCGCCTTGGCGCGGCGACGACCGGTTGCCGCGCATACGTCGCCTTCGCCGGCGGTATCGACGTGCCATGTGTGTTCGAGAGTCGCTCCACGTATCTGCGCGCGGCGTTTGGCGGCGTCGATGGACGTGCGATTCGCGCGGGTGACGTCGTGGGGTTAGGCGAACCCTCCTCGATGTCGCGACACATCGCGGCATCGCTCGCTCGCGAGAATGGGGCGGTCGGCATCGCGCATTGGAGCGCCGGCGCGACGCTGCGTCCGGCGTATTCGGTGGAGCCCACGGTGCGATTGCTCGACGGCACGCACACGTCGCTCCTGTCCGAACCTTCGCGCCAGCGCCTGTTCACCGAACGATTTCGGATTTCGGCGAGCTCGGACCGAATGGGCTATCGACTGGAGGGAACGCCGCTTTCCCTCGAGCGGCCTATCGAGCTGCTTTCCGAAGCGGTGGCATTTGGGACCATGCAGCTGCCGCCCGGCGGTGCACCGATCGTGCTGATGGCGGATCGACAGACGACGGGCGGCTACCCGCGCATCGGCGAAGTCGCGAGCGTCGATTTGCCGCTGATCGCGCAGCTCAAGCCGGGCGACTTCGTGCGCTTTGAGCCGATCTCGCTGGACGACGCGCAGGCGCTGTACCTTGCGCAGGAAGCGGAGCTTGCGCAGGCGCGCGCGGGACTCGAATGGCGGTTTTCGCGAGGAACGACATGAACGACCGCGTGGATCTCAATTGTGACATGGGCGAGAGCTTCGGCGCGTATCACATCGGCGCCGACGAGGAAGTCTTTCCGTTCATCACGTCGGCAAACGTGGCGTGCGGGTTCCACGGCGGCGACCCGTCGGTGATGCGAACGACGCTTGCGCGCGCGCGCCAGCGCCGAGTGGCGGTCGGCGCGCACCCCGGATTTCCCGATCTGATCGGCTTCGGCAGGCGCACGCTCGACGTCACGCCCGACGAGACGTACGACATGGTGGTGTATCAAGTCGGCGCCCTGCTCGGATTCGCGAAGGCGGCGAACGTCGACCTCCAGCACGTGAAGGCGCACGGCGCGCTGTACAACATGGCGGCCGCGAAGCCCGAGCTTGCCGCCGCGATCGCTCGTGCCGTGCACGACGTCGACAAGCAGCTCATCCTGTTCGGATTGCCCGGCAGCCACCTCATCAGCGAAGGCGAATCCGCGGGATTGACAACGGCGAGCGAAGCCTTCGCGGATCGCAATTACATGCCGGACGGCTCACTCGTTTCGCGTCGCCGGCCGGATGCGCAGGTGCACGGCGCCGACGAAGCGGTGTCGCGCGCCATTCGCATGGTGCGCGAAGGCAAGGTTCGCGCGATCGACGGCAACGACATCGCGATCAAGGCCGACACCATTTGTATTCACGGCGACGGGCCGCACGCCGCCGAATTCGCTCAACGCCTGCGCGAATCGTTCGAGGCGGCCGGCATTTCAGTGCAGCCGCTCAAAGCACAGTCGTGACGTGAGCTTTCCTAGAACCTGAACTCCTTCCCTTCCTCGGCCGCTTTGTAAATCGCCTCGATCACTCGGTGCAACGTCACCTGATCGCTTGGCGGCTCATACGCGACTTCGCCGCGCACGACGCTGACGAAGTGCGCCAGCTCGGCGCGATACGACTGAATGAACGCGCTCTCGCGCCCAGCCGCTCCGCTCGGCGACACGTCGGTCGGGCGGCCGTTCAGTTCCTTCACGACGCGTAGCGGCGCGAGACGTGCGCTGCCGCGCGTCGCGAGCACCTCGAACCACGAGCGCTCGGCTTCGCCGACGTAGGCCGACGAGACGTCGAACAGAAACGACGCTCCACCGGCGCACTCGAGCTGCACGACCATCGCCTCTTCCACCGCGCCCGCTCCACGGCCGCGATCCATGTGGGCGGTCACCCGCACGGGATCGGGATAGTCCGCGAGCCATAACGCGAGATCCAACAGCGGCACACCGTGATCCAGAAATGCGCCGCCGCCCGCCTCGGCGCGGCGATAGCGCCAGCCTTCGGGCGACCGCTTGAACTGATACGCGCCACCGCGCGTGCCGATGATCTTCCCCAGCTCGCCGCCCTGGATGAATCGCGAGAGCGTTTGCACGTCGGTGCGATAGCGATGGTTGTTGGCCACCGCCACCGTGCGATCGGCCCGCGCGGCCGCCGCGAGGATGCGCTCCACACCGCGCGACGTCAGCGAGAGTGGACGCTCGCAGAGTACGTGACGCTTCGACGCGAGCGCGGCGAGCACGTGCGGCTCGTGCAGGTGATTCGGCGTCGCGACGACGACGGCATCGAGCTCGTCCACCTCGAGCATGTCCTCGATGTCCGTGAAGACATCGGGCACCGCGAAACGGTCGGCGAGCGATCGCGCTTTCGGCCGATCATTGTCGCACAATGCCACGAGCTGCGTGCCGCGCATTTTCGCGAGCACGGGTAAATGCGCCAGTTGAGCGATGGCTCCGGCGCCGACGACTCCGATACGAACGGTATCTTTCATGGAGAGCTGGGCTGCGATCCGCGCACATGTCCAAAGTAATACGACGCCCCGGCGCGAACCTGAACCGAGCGAAAGCCGCTGAGCAGGTCGCCACGCACCCCGCCTTCCACGCCGAGGTGATTCACGATCTTGAATGCAATGCCGCCGGTCACGAAAATCCCCGCGGCAATGTCATCGAGCGCACGCTCGACGAACGTGCCCTTGATCAGCTGCCCTTCCGCATTGATGACATGGGCGGCGAATCCCACGCCCAGAAACGGCTTGAGCTCGCCGCTATAGTCCGGCGTATACCGAAGCTGGCCGTCGAACGTGACGTCGTACAGCGTCACTTGAGACGCGTTCACATGCGCATTTGGATCGCTGAGGCTCTTGTGCAGCGAATCCGCGAAGGCCTGAACCACCTCGTGCCGAAACTGCGACTGCCAGTAGCTGGCGCCCGCGATCACCCGCCAGTTGCGCGAGACGTTCCCGTAGTCTGCCTGCACCGCCACGAGGTTGGCCGTTTGGAGCTGGGAGGGTACGACGTGGCCAAAGAAAACCCCGAGCGACGTGATCTCGAGCTTGTCGAGATTCAAACGCTCGACGATGCCATCTTGGGCCGCGGCAGGGCGGGACACGCACGCCCCGATGAGCGCGATCGCCGAGATCGCGCGAACAGCGTAGTGGCGCCGAGAGCTCGGTGCGCAATTCATCGACGGGCGGTCATCGATCGTCGGCAGCGGCGGGCCCCACAGTCGTCCCGGGGTAGTACGTGCTCAGAATCAAACGAAAATCCTGGCCGGCGCGCGCGCGTCCAATCGCGCCCCACTGACACATCCCGACGCCGTGACCGTAGCCGGTGCCGTGAATGATCAACCGCGCGAGCGATCCATCGGCTGCCGAGATCGACTCGACGGAAAAATCGGTGCTGTTGAGGATTTCGCCGCCCGGCTGCCGAAGGACGTATCGAATGTCGTTGCCGCGTACGACGAAGCTCCCGCGGTCCGTGGTGATCGTCGTCGTGGCGACGCGGCCCGACGGTGTATGTCCACCGACCGAGACCTCACGCGCGACACCAACGCGCCCGTTCGGCACCTTCGCGTAGCTCGCCAGATAGCGCGACAGCGCCGCGTTCACCGTTGCCGCCTCGAGCGTTTTCGTCCATCGGAAGCGCGGCGCGATGTCGCAGTAATAACGACCGGTGCCCGGAATCTGATCGCTCACGCGCTGGAGATACGGCTCGTCGTTCGTACGCCACAACTCGGATGCCGCCGCCGTGCTGCCGCCGCACGTCGACGAGTACGGCGCATTCACGACGCGCCCCGCATACTTGAGCACGAGCGTGCGCGTCGACTCCACCGCTTGCGATGCGACGTCCGTCTCGGCGGCGACACCGCCGTACACCTGATCCTGCGTGCCGCCCGTCACGTCGTAATTGCGCGCACTCGGTGATGCGAGATGGACGTACGCGTAACTGCGCGCCGTCACCGCCTGCGCCTGGATCGCCGCCGAATCATCGGGCGCGCGCGTGCCGATCTCGAGCGGAACGACGCCGCGCAGATAATCGTCGATGCGCACCACGTTCACGACCATCACGCCGCTGTCGGTTCCGAAGAACGCCGCATCGCCGCGATACGGTTTGCCGGCGACATCCAGCAGACCGCCGCCGAGCGCGCGCGCATAGAGTGGTCCTTCGGCCCACGACGTCGGTACGCCGTCGCTTCGCACCCCACGCAGCATGCGCCCGTCACGTTCGATGCGCCACGCCGTCGCGTCGTTGGTGCGGCCCATGAAGCCGCCCGAGCGATCGGTGAGCATGATGCCGGACGGGCCCCCAACACGCGGCGTCGCGGGATACACGCCGAGCATCACGCGGATCGTCGTATCACCAACGTCGCGAACGCCGAGGTCGCGTGTCGGTTGTTCCGAGTGCGTTGCCGGTGCGCGAGGTGGCGCGGATGGCGACGTCGTCCGACCGCGCGGCGCCGATGCGGGCGCTCCACCCACGTCGATCGGAATCGTCGTCACGACCGGCGTCGGCGACGAAGAGGTGGTGCACGCCGCCGCGACGAACAGCGTGAGCAGCCGCCGACGCATCATGCGAGCGCCATCGCCTCGTCCAGCCGGTTCAGCGTCTCGTCGACGTCGGCGTCCGAATGCGCGGATGACATGAATGCCGCCTCGAACGCAGACGGTGCGAGATACACGCCGCGATCGAGCGCCGCATGGAAGAAGCGTTTGAATCGCTCGACATCCGACGTCTTCGCATCCGAGAAATTTCGAACAGGCTCGGCGCGGAAGAAAAAGCCCCACATCGATCCGGCGCTGTCGGCCGTGAACGGCACGCCACGGCGAGCCGCACTCTCGCGCAGTCCCTGGACCAGTCGTGTCGTGCGCGCCGAGATCGCGTCGTGCACCTCGGGCGTGAGCCCGCGGAGTGTCGCAAGTCCGCCAGCCATCGCGAGCGGATTGCCCGACAACGTCCCCGCCTGGTACACGGGGCCGTTCGGCGCAATTTGCTCCATCAAATCGGCGCGCCCGCCATACGCGGCGACGGGCAAGCCGCCGCCGATCACTTTCCCGAGCGTCGTCAGATCCGCGATGACACCGAAACGTTCCCGCGCGCCACCATAGGCGACGCGAAATCCCACCATCACTTCGTCAAAGATCAGTAACACGCCGTGCGCGTCGCACAACTTGCGCAATCCCGGCAGAAAGGCTGGATCGGGCGCGATGAACCCCGCGTTGCCAATCACCGGTTCGACGATGATCGCCGCGACGTCGTGCTGCCGCAGCAACTCTTCGACGGCAGCGAGATCGTTGAACGGCGCCACCACGGTGAGTGACGCCAATGCATCGGGCACGCCCGGCGAATTTGGTAGACCCAGCGTGGCGACGCCCGATCCAGCACGCACGAGAAAGGAATCGCCGTGTCCGTGATAGCATCCATCGAATTTGAGTACGACCTCGCGTCCCGTTGCGGCGCGCGCCAGACGGACGGCACTCATCGTCGCTTCGGTGCCGCTCGACACGAAGCGCATCATTTCGATGTGCGGCATGCGTTCGACGATGAGCTCTCCGAGCTCGACCTCGAGCTCCGTCGGAATGCCGAAGCTCGTTCCGCGTTGCATGACTTGTTCGAGCGCCTGCAGCACGACGCGCGGCGCGTGGCCGAGAATGAGCGGCCCCCACGACAACACGTAGTCGATGTACTCGCGTCCGTCGGCGTCCCAGATGCGCGAGCCCTGTCCGCGCTCGACGACGAACGGCTCTCCACCCACGCCGCGAAACGCGCGCACCGGCGAATTTACCCCGCCCGGAAACAGTGCACGGGCGCGTTCCATGATCTCGTGCGATCGTCCCGTCATCGCCCGAAGCTACCGATCGTTCCCATGACATGCAGCGTACGCATCGGACGTTGCGACACCGACGGCGCCGAGACTACGCGGACGAGCGTCGCGTTGAAGTCGACATCTTCGACGACGTCGTCCAGCCGCACGTCGAGAAAGCTGCCCGGCGCGACATCGTCGGCACCGGATACATTCGTGACTCCGTCGATGTCGTCCGCCTGCCACGCCGTGCGCGCCTGCACGACGCCCTCTTCGACGCGATCGACGAGCACGCGCGTCGTCTGGCCGAGGCGTTGCTCGTATCGCTCGGCGGTGATCAGGCGCTGCGTCTCGTTCAATCGCTCGAGGCGCTCGCGCTTCACGTCGTCGGGCACGTCGTCATCCATCGCCGCGGCGCGTGTTCCTTCCTGCGGCGAATACGTGAACGCACCGACGCGCTCGAATTGAATTTCCTCGAGGAACGCGAGCAGCGTCTCGAAATCTTCGTCCGTCTCGCCGGGGAAACCGACGATGCACGTCGTGCGAATGGCAAGATCCGGAATCATCGCGCGAATGCGTTCGACTTTCTCGCGGATGGTGCGCTGACGCTCGGGCCGCCGCATGCGCGCGAGCACCGCGTCGGACGCGTGTTGAATCGGCATGTCGAGATACGGCAGCACGCGCGACTCGGTGGCCATGAGCTCGAGCAGTCGCGGCGTGAGACCGGCCGAATACAGATACAACATCCGAATCCATGGAATCGTCGTCTCACGTACGAGTGCCTCGAGCACATCCGGGAGACTCAGCTTGTCATCGCGGCGATCGCGCCCGTAGTGCGCGAGATCCTGCGCCACGAGATTGAGCTCGCGCGCGCCCTGCGCCTCGAGCAACTGCGCTTCGTGGACGATCTCGTCGAGCGCGAACGACCGATGCTTGCCGCGCATGAGTGGAATCGCGCAGAATGCGCAGCCGTGATCGCAACCTTCGCTGATCTTCAGGTAGCGCACATGGCGAAGGCCGCCGGCGAACGCACGAACGCCCGGATGCACCGCCGGCACGTCGCCTTCCGCGAGCAGCCCGCGCTCCTCGAGCTCCGGAATGAGCCGATCCATCTCGGAGGACCCGAGAAACACATCGATTTCGGGCAGCGCGTCGACGAGTTCGTTCTTGTGTCGCTGCACCATGCAGCCGACACCGACGACCGCCTTGCAGCTGCCCGCGTCCTTGAGGCGGCCGGCTTCGACCAGCGCGTCGATCGATTCCTTCTTCGCGGCGTCGATGAAACCGCATGTGTTCACGACGATCACGTCCGCGTCGGCCATGTCGTCGGTGTAGACGGCGCCGCGGTCGGCGAGCTGAGCGACGTAGCGCTCCGAATCGACGGTGTTTTTATCGCAGCCGAGCGTGATGACGGAGACTTTGAGCACGGGTGAAGTCTAATCGGGGGATCGACTTGCCTGCACCGCGCGCGGAGGTCTTGCGCGATTGTACTTTGTGTTGTAAAGTACTCTCCATGACAGGCTACCCACTCGATCTCGCCGCAACCGCGCCAGCGCCAACGCACCCGTCGGAGCCTCTCCGCCCCGGAACCCAGCGGGCCGTGCTGTTCACGGCCGGCCTGCTCGGCGTCGCCGGCGACAGTCTCCTCCGCGACGGGCCAACCGGCATAGGGCTGCCACTCTGGGTCGGCGTGTTTGGTCTGAACGCCGTGTCACTCGCCTGGAAGGAAAACCGCGCGATCGGACGCGAGGCCGCCGCATGGCTCATGAGCGCCTTCGCATTCAGTGCCGCGCTCGCGTGGCGGAACGGTGACGCGCTGCAATTCTTCGACTTTGCCGCCACGCTCGCGTGCCTCGCCCTCGCCGCGATCGCGCTGAGCTCACCGACCGGCGCTGTCTGGACTCGCCAAGTGCGGACGCTCGTCATGGCGGCGATCAACGTCGCGCGCACCGCCTTGTGGGGGTTCGCACCACTGCTCCTCGGTATTCGATCCACCGAACCCGAGCACGCATCGCGGCGCGCCGGAACCTGGCACACCATCGCGCGGTCGGCGGCGCTGGGCATCGTCGTGCTCGCGATCTTCGGCGCACTCCTCCGCGGCGCCGATCCAATCTTCGCAAGCATCGTCTCGTTGCCTGACTTCGACCTCGCACTCACCGCGAGTCACGTCATCGTTTCCGTGTTCTTCGCTTGGCTCGTCGCCGGTTGGGCGCGCGGAGCGTTGCGCGAACCTCGGCTCGGTTCCGAAGCACCGTTGCCAATTCCGCAACTTGGCTCGCCCGAAATCACCACCGTGCTCGGCGCCCTGAACGTGTTGTTCGCGGCGTACGTCGCGACGCAAATCGCCTGGTTCTTCGGCGGCGAAAACTTTTTGCGCGCGCACACCGGACTTACCGCCGCTGCGTACGCCCGCAGCGGATTCTTCCAGATGGTGACGGTCGTGGCGCTCGTCGTGCCGCTGCTTCTCTCGACGCGATCGCTGCTCCGCCCCGAGCCGGCGCTCGCGCGCCGTCATACCGCCCTGTCGCTTCCGCTGCTGGCTCTCGTCGCCGCCATGGTGGTCTCCGCGGCGCTCCGCATGAAGCTGTACGTCCAGTTCTACGGTTTGACGATCGACCGATTCTATCCGCTCGTCTTCATGGGGTGGGCCTCGGTCGTGCTCGTGGCAATCGCGTGCACTGTCTTGCGCGATCGCGGCGGTTTTGTGCCTGCGTTGTTGATGTCAGGTTTCGCGGTGCTCGCGGCGCTCAATTTCGCCGACCCCGATGCGATCGTCGCGCGTGTCAACGTCGATCGCGCCGCGCGACTCGGGGCAGACAAGCTGGATGTGCCACATCTGGCGCAGCTGCGCGGGACGGCTGTGCCGCTTGCGCTCTCGATCGTGCTCGACGAAGCGAGGCAGACGCCTGCCAAGGACAGATGCATTGCGGCGCGCATGCTGCTCGCTCGCTGGAGCCGCCATCCGGCGCCCAGTCTTCGGGCAACCGGCGATGCATCGTGGCGGCTGTGGAATGCCGACGACGTAATGGCGATGCGCTCCGTCAGCGCGAAGGCCCACGCGCTTCGCGACGTCGCGCATCGCTCGTGCGCCGCGGCGCGCGAGACGACGAGCGAACTACCCGCGCCTCAGCGATAGTTGCCGAATTTGAGCTCGACGCCGAAGTCGCCCTTTCGCAGCAAGGCGATCGCGTCCTGCAGATCATCCTTCGACGGAGAGGTGATGCGTACCTGGTCGCCCTGAATCGATGCCTGCACCTTCTTGAGCTTCGCGTCCTTGATCGCGGCCGCGACTTTCTTCGCCGTGTCGGCATCGAGCGCGGTCTTGAGCTTCACCTCGCGGCGCACGGTGTCGCCGGCCGCCTGCTTGATCTCGCCGATGTCGAGATTCTTCACCGGCACGCCGCGCTTGATGAGCTTCGACTGCAACACGTCGAACAGCGCGCGCATTTGAAAATCGCTGTCGGCCACGAGCAGAATCAAATCTTCGGCGCGTTTGAACTCGATCGTCGAGTTCGAGCCCTTGAAGTCATAGCGCTGGCTGATCTCCTTCTGCGCCTGGTTGACGGCGTTGTCGACTTCCTGGAGATCGACGCCGGTGGTCACGTCGAAAGAGGCGTTTTGGGGCATTGGGTGACTCGGTGACTGGGCGAGAGAGAATACAAACTACAAACGGCACACCCAACAAAGTCAGGTGTGCCGTTCAGTCGCGATTCCGCACGTCTCCCCGGACCGCAGTCGACGGCGGCTGTTCAAGGGTGGGTTGTTAGAGTTTTGGGAGAAAGCGGGGGGGAGCGGCGAATTTGCTCTCGGGACACCAGCCGTCAAGGGTCCCCATAAAAAAACGCGGAGCCGTTTGGGCTCCGCGTCGTCAGTGGTTCTCCGTCGTTCTCGAAGCGACTAGCCGAGATAACTCTCCAGGGCGCGTGCGCGGGAAACGTGGCGGAGCCGAGACAGCGCCTTCTCCTTGATCTGACGCACGCGCTCGCGCGTGATGCCCAGCAGCGCGCCGATCTCCTCGAGCGTCATCGGCTCGCTGCCGTCGAGACCGAAGTACAGTCGCAGAATCTTGGATTCACGTTCTTTGAGGTGCGACAGCGCTTCCTCGATCGACTCCGTCAGCGCCTTCTCGAACGTCTGCTCGTCGGGCGTCGGGTTGAGCGTGTCGGGCAGATAATCGAGCAGCTTGTTGTCTTCGCCGGGCGTCAGCGGTGCATCGAGGGAGAGATGCGTCTGCGAGATCGCCATCGTCTTCGCGACTTCTTCCTCGGTGATGTCCATGCCATGCGCGATCTCGGCGTGCGTTGCGTCGCGGCCCAGCTCCTGGAGCAGCGCGTTCGCCCGCTTGCCGATGCGATGCAGCGTGCCCGCGCGGTTCAGCGGCACGCGCACGATACGCGACTGCTCGGCGAGCGCCTGGAGAATCGCCTG